>Ga0209417_1000351_pt1 | contig 116375 bp, 84 predicted proteins | sample RifGroF2_FD_184002 | JGI IMG/M metagenome (GOLD analysis project Ga0209417, IMG submission 184002) | Groundwater microbial communities from Rifle, Colorado, USA - Groundwater F2 (SPAdes) (version 2) | ecosystem: Environmental > Aquatic > Deep subsurface > Groundwater | place: Rifle, Colorado... | reverse complement strand
AGTAGTTTCAATACTATTGTCCCAAGCATAAGTTAAAAGACCAGTTCCACCAGAAACAGTAACATCGATAGTTCCGTCGGTTAAACCGTTACAAGAAATATTTGTAGCAATAGCAGTAGCAGACAAGGCTGTGGGATTTGTCAATGTTGCCGAATGAGTTGCCAAACAATTATTTGCATCATAAACAGTTACATAATAATTTCCAGCCACTAAACCAGAGATATCTTCTATGGTTTGAGCGTTGCTCCATAGTATTGTATAAGGGCTTGTTCCTCCTGCAATTATTAAGTCAATTTCTCCATCAGAATCTCCATTACAAGAAGGGTGTGTAATTACAGAACTTAATGATAATGCTGCTAATGGCTCGGATATGGTTACTGAATCGCTTGCAGAAGTTGCAGGAATATCCGAATCGGTTATTGTAACAGCATAATCTCCAGCAACTAAGCCTATAGCTGTTTGTGTTGTTTGTCCATCGCTCCACAAATATGTGTATGGAGGTATTCCGCCAATAGCTGTAGCTGTAGCTGTTCCATTATCATCTCCATTACAAACAACGTCTGAATTAGACATGCTTATTATCCAATTGTATTGAGCTAAAAACATATCAGGAAGAGCATCTGTATTTGCGTCAGTTATGGTTATTGCGTTTCCTGTTAAGGTTTTAGAAACAAAATAGCCTGATATATAGCTGTTTCCTTTTGTGTCAACAGCGATTGCTTGACTTTCATCTGCAACAACAGCAACTCCAACAAGACTATTTGCATTTATAGGATTTCCCGAATTATCAAAAACGGCAATGAAGGGTTCTGTTGAAGCTGAAGAGATAAGTTGGTCGTCGCCTATCGTTAGTGTGTCTGTGAATGAGCCCGATACATAAATATTATCATCAAGCAAAGATAAAGAATATATTTGGTCAGTTCCTGGTTGAGCCGAATGTGTTACCCAATATAACGCTCCTAAAGGGCTTCGTTTAGTAATATAGAAATCAATTCCATCAGTTGTAACTAAGTTTCCATCAAAAGAAATATCTGTTCCGTTAATATAACCAGCAGAATATACATTTCCGTCAGCATCTACCTGAATTTCTTTACTTTCGTCCCCATTAACTCCGCCAACGTCTTTTGCCCACAACAAATCGCCATCAGTATCAACTTTAAAAAGCAAAACGTCTTTTTCGGTTGTTAAAGTGCTTGATAGAGTAGTTGAGCCATCATCAAATGTGAAATTTCCCGCAAGTGAACCGCTAACGTAATATCCAATACCATCATGTTTTGCAAGAGAAGTTAAATTTGAGTTTGCACTTGTGCTTGTATAGTGATGTTCCCAAACATAAGCTCCGGCATTATCATATTTAGCTATGAAAAAATCTCTTGTGCCAACAAGAGCTACGGTTGGACCTCCGGTAAAAGTTATTCCATTCGTATAAAATCCGACTATAATTAACTCGTTATTATCAACAATTATATCCGTTGCCCGTTGATTATTAACCCCTGTTGCAACATTAGAAACCCATTGTAACGCTCCAGACGAATTATATTTTGCGATAAATACATCTTGTCCGGCTACATTTGAGTTCACGATTGTAACGGGACCTACATCGTTAAATGTAGTTGTAGCAGCAAATCCTCCGGTAATATAAACGTCTCCGTTAGAATCGATGTCCATACCCATACCATTTTCAGCTCCGGTTGCACTTCCTGCTCTAACTGCCCATTGCAATGTTCCTAACGAATTAAACTTTGCTAAAAACATATCCGTTACCCCCCCGTAAGGAGCCAATGGAGTTCCTTGAATGGTCAGAGTTCCAGAATAATCTCCAAATACATAAAGATTATCTGAATTATCAACTTTACTTGCTCGAACATTAAAAGTTCCTCCAGTACATTCTCCTTGTCCTAACCAATTCCAATCTTGAGAATAAGCATTTACAACAAATAATATTGAAAATAAAAAGCTTACGTATAAATTTTTCATAATATAAAGTGTTTACTATCTACATAAATAATGTAGTAAAACTAAATAATTAATTTCATTTTTCGATATTTTTTTAGTAAACAGTTCAAATTAGCGGTTTAACAACATTTTTTAATTGATTAGTAAATATTTTACTATTTTCAACTCTTGAAAAATTACGTACTAATCTCGGATTGTGATAAATCTTTCAAATAACTGTAACTTAAATCAAAAAATGTCTTAATTTAGTTTTTTTGAAAATTTAGTTTTCGGTCAATTATAATTATTCGATGAAGCCCCTTGTACATATTGGATATCCTAAAACTGCAACTACTTGGTTTAGAACAAGATTTTATCCAATGGTAAGAGATGCTTTTTTTGTTGACCGAAAAACGATTAATCCAATAATTGTTAAAACAGATTTGGCTAATTTCAACAAATCAATAATTATTGAAAAGCTACAAATCCCAAAATCCAATCAATTAATACTTTGTTCTGAAACATTGATGGGGCATATAAGTGATGGAAGTACAAACTGGAAATATTCAAAAGAAAATGCCATAAAGTTGAAGGAATTATTTCCAGATTCAAACATTGTAATTTTTATCAGAAACCAACAAGAATTAATAACGTCAGCATATATCCAATACATTAAAAATGGGGGGAATTATTCGATAAATAAATATTTGTATTCGAACGAAAATTTATTTCGTTTTGACCATTTAGAATTTGATAAAAAATTAGCTCATTATATTCAAATTTTTGGGAGAGAAAATATTCATATATATGTTTATGAAGACTTTATAAAAGACCGAAAAGCATTTCTTGAAAAATACATAGCTAAATTTCAATTAGAAATTAATTTTAAAAATCTTAATCTGGTACAGGTAAATTCAAGAATTAAGAGTAATTTTATTCCCTTGAAAAGATTTGCGAATTGTTTTATTAAAAAAAATTCGATAAAATTTAAGCATCGTTTATTTTATATTCCATTGGTAAATCGAATGGTTGATTTTTATATTAAACAAACTAGTAATACATTTTTAGCAGGAGAAATAGCTACATCAGAAAAAATTTTAGGAGCAAAAAACATCGCATATATTAAAAATTATTATGCACAGAGCAATCTAAATTTAATTAAAATAATTGATGTTGAACAATTAAAGCAATACAAATATTTGTCGTAAAAAAATGTCTAAACCAATCATACATATTGGATTTCCCAAAACAGCTACAACTTGGTTGCAAAAAGAATTTTTTCCAAATGTTGCGAATATAAACTTTGTTCAGCGAGAAGATATTATTGAAAAAATTCTTCGTCCCAATACATTTGAAATTGATTTTGCTTCGACCAAAAATTACTTTAAAAATAAAAAGAGAACTGTAATTTGTGATGAAATTTTGGTTGGAGGATTAGACGCTTGTTTTGGAAATGGGGCATTTATTAAGGAAACAGGAATGCGATTGAAACAAATTTTTGACGAAGCAGAAATCATAATTTTTATCAGAAATCAACCATCGATAATTGCTTCGACATATTTTCAATACATACGAGCTGGAGGAAATTATTCGGCGAAAAAATATTTAAGGCAAGGTCAGAAGCACTATCCATTTTTAGTAAATCAACTTTTGTTTTCGTACGATATATTTAAATTTGATCAAACTCTTTCATTTTACAAACAACTATATGGTAATGAGAATGTTCACGTTTATTTGTATGAAGATTTCAAAGAAGATAGAGAAGCATTTTTAATCCGACTTAAGCAAAAATTCGAACTTGAGATTGATATTCATAATTTAAAATTAGAAACGATCAGAAATGCTAGGTATAAGAAAATATTCGTAAAATTGGCACGATTTACAAATAGCTTTTGCATTGAGAAAAATTTGTTTAAATATTACATTTTTAACATACCTAAAATGTTCGTTTTAAGTCATAAAATATTCACCAAATTAAATAATTACAGAATATTCGGAAAATATAATACAGATGCTGAAATTATTGGGACTTCGAGTATTAAGAAAATTCAAGAAGTTTACAAACAAAGTAATAAAAATTTGATTGAAAAACACGGGCTTGAATGCATTAAGAAATACAACTATCCTTTATAAATTTCTATTTATTAGACCTAAATTTTCGCAAAAATTAAAATCTGTTTCAATTTTTTTAAATATTTCATCTGTCAAATAACGATTTTCTCGGTAGGGCTTAGAATACAAAATTCTACGAACAAATATAATTCTTGACAAAATTTGATCCATCCATGTAAACGAACTTTCGAGCAAATGTGTATCAATTTTCGAAATAGGAGTTCGGAATCCGGCTCCATGATGGTAAATAAGATTATCGTAAATAGCAAACCATTGTGGATGAATATTATGTTGATTGTTTCTTATCATCGGATACCATGCAAAATCATTTTCAGTAAGTGTTTTTAGTAAATTTCCGCCAACATCACTTAGTTCACGATTAATCAGTTCATTTTTCCAGCTATACCCAGCATTCCAATCTCCTTTTATTTTTTTCCAAAAGCCAACTGTTGAAACACAAAAAGAAGGATGAGGCTGACAGTCACCAAAATCAATGCTTCGTTTTATTGCCAAGAGAGGAAATTGTTGAAGTTTTTCTTTCAAAAACGTATCTATTTCCCGAATAGGAAAAGCATCACCATCAATGAATATTACTAAATCGTTGTCAGCCGCATTTTCGATAATTTTATTTGCTAAAAAATTTAATTTTTCTGCATGCGATTCAATTTTAGCTTTTGACGAATAAAAAAATTTGTGCGAATGATCTGTTTTAATTCCATTCAAAAAAGCGTATATCTGATATGGACTTTTTATATACGCTTGAATATACTTAAGTTGAATATCAATCCACTTATCTGAACGGTGATGAACAGTAGCTATATGAATCATAAATTTTTATAAAACGTGTAATCATTCACAATTTGCTTGAAAATAGAATCGCCTAATCGTGCATTTTTTCGTATCGCTTTTAAATATAAAATTCGTCGGATAAATCTAATTTTATCAATCATTCGTTCCATCTTATTAAAAGAACTGGTAATTGAGTTATGGTCAACATTTGAAATGGGAATTCGAAACCCGGCTCCGTGATGGTAAATCAAATTTCCATAAACAGCAAACCATCTAGGATGAGGATTTTTAATATTTGTTCTGATTAAAGGATACCAACGAATGTTATTGTCGCTTAATAATTTTAGTAAATTTCCACCAGGGTCGGTGTTTTGTTTATCGTAAATGCTATTATGCCAAGAATATCCTGCACTCCAATCTCCTTTTATCTCTTTCCAAAAGCCAACAGAAGAAACACAAAAAGCCGGATGTGGCTGACAATCCCCAAAATCGATGCTTCGTTTTATTGCCAATACCTTAAATTCTTTTAGTTTTTCGTATAAAAAAAAATCCATTTCTTGAATTGGAAAAGCATCGCCATCTAGAAACAGTATTAAATCATCATTTTTAGCGTTTTCGATAATTTTTTTTGCTAAGATATTTAACTTTTTAGCGTGCGATTCAATATTTTCTTTTGATGAAAAATAAAACTTATTTGAATAATCTTTTTTCACGCCATTTAAAAAAGCATAAATCCGATAAGGTTGACGTATATATTTTTCAATATATTTCAGTTGAATGTCAATCCACTTATCGGATTTATGATGAACCGTAGCAATATGTATCATCGGGACTTCACAAATACTTAGATTTTTTTTAACGCTTGATCCAAATCTGCAATAATATCTTCTACATTTTCGATACCAACTGAGAATCGAACCAACTCGTCGGTTATGCTGGCAGCAAGTCTATTTTCTTTTGATAATCCTGCGTGAGTCATCGATGCCGGATGTTGAATCAGCGTTTCTACTCCTCCTAACGATACTGCAAGAAGAGCAAGCTTAACGTTGTCCATTAAAATTCTTCCAGCTTCAAAACCCCCTTTAACGCCAAAGCTAATCATTGCTCCATCTCCTTTCATTTGCTCTTTAGCTAAATTATATTGAGGAAATGATTTTAATCCTGGATATTTTATCCATTCTACTTTAGGATGTTTTTCCAGATATTCGGCAACTTTCATTGCACTTTGTTGCGAGCGTTCCATTCGCAAAGCCAATGTTTTTACTCCACGAATTACCATGTACGCTTGGTGTGGATCCATGTTGCCGCCCATGTATGTCATTGCTTTACGGAGTTTATTATATACTTGTTCGTCTTTTGCAATTAATGCTCCTCCAACAATATCTGCATGCCCGTTGATAAATTTTGTTAACGAATGTAGCGATATATCAGCACCTAAATCTAAAGGTTTTTGTAATAATGGGCTTGAAAAAGTATTGTCAACGCAAACCAATATATTGTGTTTATGTGCAATTTCACTTGCTTTTCTAATATCAGTCAAGGTCATAGTTGGGTTTGCTGGCGTTTCGAGATACAAAAGTTTTGTATTTGGTTTAATTGCTTTTTCAATGTTTTCCAATAACGACGAATCAACATAGCTTGATTGAACGCCAAACCCAGCAAAAATGGATTCCATAACGCCTCTACTTGGACCATAAACAGCACTTGTGCTAATCATATGGTCTCCTTGTTTTAACAATGCACTATAAACTGTAGTAACGGCAGCCATTCCTGAAGCTAAGGCGATTCCTCGATAGCCGTTTTCCAATTCAGCTAACTTGTTTTCTAACGCATCTATTGTTGGATTTCCAATACGAGTATAGATAAATCCTTTTTCTTTGCCTGCAAATAAATCTGCACCGTGTTGTGCATTTTTAAAAGCAAATGTCGATGTTTGATAAATAGGGGTTACTGCACTTCCGTATTCGTCGTGAAAATCACCTGCGTGAATTAACTTGGTTTCAAAACCACTGTTTTTTGTGTCCATTTTTAATGTTTTTATTTTAAGACCTAAAGGTATTTATTTTGTTGATAATTTTAATATTTGATTTATTATTCTTTGCTTTTTTCAGGAGTAGAAATTACATCCTCCTTCATTTTGTTAAAATCGAGTTCCGCAATCGAAGGATATATTGTTAGAACCATATCTGAAATCGGTTTGTACAACAACGATTCTTTTTTGATTTCTTCGGATATAACCTTTGACTTAGGATCAAATCGGTTCAATAATATAATCACGACTCCTAAAATCAATAAAAATTTTGCTGTTCCAAACACCGCTCCTAGAATTCTATTTACAACTCCTAACGAGGCTGTTTTTATCATCGAATCAATTAACTTTGAAATCAGGTGAACTAAAATAACTATGATAATAAAAGTAATTGCAAATGAAATAACGGGTAAATACTCGCTTGTAAAATCGAAAGTTTTGATTAGAAAGCTAGATGTATAATTAGAAAGTTTAATGGCTCCATAAATTCCTAAAATTAACGAAAGCAACGAAGCAATTTCAGTAATCAGCCCTTTTGTAAAGCCTTTGTATGCTCCCCATAATAAAGGAATAATAATCAATATGTCAATGTAATGCATTGTTTTTCTAAAAATAGTATATTACAAAAGTAAAAAAAATGTGCTTGAAAAAAATTATTGATGCGAATTATAGTTATAAATTTGTATATTTAGCATTCAAAAAGAGCTTATGCCCATTCTAAATTCTATTGTATCGTGGTTAAATATAAAACGCTTATATCAAATTGAGCTTTTTAAAAAATATCCTATTGAGGTACAAGAAGAAACATTTAATAAACTCATTAAAAAAGCAAAAGATACCGAGTGGGGCGTTAAATATCATTACAAAACGATTCAATCAGTTGAGCAATTTAAAAATAGAGTTCCAATTCAAGACTACGAAAAGATAAAACCATATGTAACCAGACTTCGTCAAGGGGAGCAAAATTTATTATGGCCTACCGATATTAAGTGGTTTGCAAAATCTTCGGGAACTACTGCCGATAAAAGCAAGTTTATTCCAGTTAGTAAAGAGGCAATTGAAGATTGTCACTTTCGCGGAGGAAAAGATATAATTGCTATTTATACTCAAAATAATCCCGAAACGGGAATATTATCAGGCAAAGGTCTTGCCCTTGGTGGAGCACACCAGGTTAATAATTTTAGCAACGAATCGTATTATGGCGATGTTTCGGCGATATTGATACAAAATCTTCCGTTTTGGGCTGAATTTATCCGAACCCCGAATTTGTCAATTGCTTTGATGAGTGAATGGGAAGAAAAACTGGAAAAAATGTCGGAAGCTACAGTCAACGAAAATGTTACAAACATTGCCGGAGTGCCTTCATGGATGTTGGTTTTATTAAAAAACATCCTCGAAAAAACAGGAAAAACAAATATTCTAGACATTTGGCCTAACCTAGAGGTTTTTATTCATGGCGGAGTTAGCTTTTTGCCTTATCGTGAGCATTTTAAACAAATAATCAAGTCCGACAAAATGAACTACCTTGAAACATATAATGCTTCGGAGGGATTTTTTTCAATTCAAGACGACCCAACTACCGACGACATGCTATTAATGCTTGATTACGGGATTTTTTACGAATTTATTGCAATGGAAAACATTGATAAACCACATCCCAAAACATTGATGCTTGATGAGGTAGAAATTGGGAAAAATTATGCAATGTTAATTACAACCAATGCAGGATTGTGGAGATATCTGATTGGTGACACCGTTAAGTTTACTTCGAAATATCCTTTTAAAATAAAAATTACAGGGCGTACAAAACATTACATAAATGTATTTGGCGAAGAATTAATTATTGATAATGCTGAAAGTGCAATAAAAGTTGCCTGCGAAAAAACTCATGCAATGGTTCGTGAATACACAGCTGCACCAATTTTTATGAATCAAGACGAAGCTGGGGGACACGAATGGCTGTTTGAATTTGAAAAAGCCCCCGAAAGTTTAGATTACTTTGCCGATGTATTAGACAATGCTCTTAAGGCTGTTAATTCTGATTACGAAGCCAAAAGGTACAAAAACATGGCTCTGAAACTTCCAAAACTTACGAGTTTAAAATACGGCGTTTTTTACACTTGGTTAAAAGAAAAACAAAAACTTGGCGGACAGCATAAAATTCCTCGTTTGTCGAACTCAAGAGATTATGTTGAGCAATTACTAGACATTAACAGCAAAATGAAAAATGATTAAAATCATTAGCATATTAATCTTGTTTTTGTTTGTTTCGGCTAACGATTTTGAGAAAAAATCAGAAATAAAATTCGAAGGACAATATTTTACCACCGATAAATTGGGGTTTATTTATGTGGTAAATAAAGAATCAATCAAAAAATATACGCCGGAAGGAATCTTAAAACACACGTACAGCAATGCTAAGTACAGCGAAATTTCATCAATCGATGCTACAAATCCAATGCGAATTCTTGTATTTTACAAAGAGTTTAATCAAGTTTTGTTTTTAGACAATACGCTTTCAGAAATTCGGAGTGCAATTAGTTTAGATGACCTAAATGTTGAATCTCCAGAACTTGTTTGTTCTTCATACGATTCTGGTTTTTGGGTTTTTAATGGATTTACGAAACAACTTTTATACTTCAACAACAACCTGCAGCTTATTCACAAAGGAGTAGAGATTGGCTCAATGCTTAAAGAAAATAGCTTGCCGACTTTTATAATCGAAAAGAACAACCAAGTTTTTTTAAATATGTCGAATCAAGAAACGTTTGTTTTCGACCGCTTTGGCAATTTCAAATCTATTATTTACGCCGATATTGCGAAAGATTTTCAGGTAATCGACAATAATTTATATTTCTTCTCAAATCAACATTTAATAAAACTTGACCATGTGCTACTAAAAACAGATACGTTAAATATTCCGATTATTGAAAATCCAATTGCTCTGCGTATAGAGTCAAATTATCTTTTTTTAGCAAATACAAACAGCATTTTTGTATTTCAAAATCTTTCCGCATTGAATAAATCAGAATAATCAAAGAGCGAGGCAAAAGAAAGTTGGATTTATGCATTCATCGAAGTCTTTATTATGAAGAGCAGTGTGAAATGCGAAGCATTCACGAAAACCACAACATAATAATTTTGAGAAATCGAGAGGTTCACGTACAGTTCTGCGAGAGGTTTGGGGGTGAAACTCCCCTTTACCTACTCGATATTATTCTTTAGTCTTTGATTTCAGTCCTTTTTTCTTTGTTTCAGGTAAATAGTTTTGTTTAGTTACAACTTTTTTTCCTGATTTAATTTCAAGTTGTTTTCTTGCATCTCCTGCTATTTTTCCACCAACTTTCGCAGCTTTCTTATTCTGTTCAAATCCTTTCGGGTTTGTATTTACAACAATTTCTTTTGTAGATGCTTCTCCGAGCATTGAAAAGATTAACTCAAGGTCAGTCATGTGGTCTCTCAAGTTTTGACTTTTAAGTCCTTTCAAGTGCTTGTGCTGAGAGGGAGTTAGACCAAAAGTTGCTTTGGAGATTTCTGCTGTAAGAATTGAGTATTCAATTTGTTCTTTTATTCCATGATTATTCCATTCTTCGGTTAGTTCTTCTCGAATGGCAATACTTCGCATACGCTTTTCTATCCAATCATCAGGATAACCCTTTAGCTTGTATAGTTCACGTGTTCGCTGTGTGGCTAATTCTGGATTTTCAATTTCATCTAACCTGTCAGAACCAACTTGTGCCAACCATTGTTTAAAAGGTTCCGCTTTGGGTGATGGAATGGATTGTATTATTCTTAAAAGTCCTTTAGTATCTGATGCTTGCACTTTGCGTCTTTTGCCATCAGCAGCCTGCATTTCAACGAGGGTACAAATTGTACCCCAGTTCATTTTGAGCAACTCATCACGGCGAAGCATTTTTTTTAGATATTGCTTCACATCTGAACTGTCAGTCAATGCTTCTACTACGTCTTGAACTGAAAAGTACCACTTATTCTCTTTTTCGTTCCAAATCGACCTTATTTTCTTGCTTTCGAAGAGTTTTATATTGCTCATATCTCAATCGTCTTTACTACAAAAATAATAAATTATTCTTGGTAAAGCTAATCAGGGTTGTTGCTAACCATAATCGTAGCCTTTATTATGAAGAGCCGTGTGAAATGCGAAGCATTCACGAATACCACAACTGAGTAATCGAGAGGTTCAAGCACGGTTCTGAGAGAGGTTTAAGGGTGAAATTCCCCTTTTTCTACTCGATTTTCATTTAACGTATTGTTCCAATTTTTTCAATTTCTATAAGATTGTAAATAGGAATTACTCTATCAAATGAACGGGAATACCCAATCCGATTTTGATTTTTGTCTGCTTCTTTGAAAGCTAAAAGTTTGTCTTGTAACCCTTTTACAGAATTAACACTAAAAAGAACTTTTACTTTTTCAAAGTGTCTTAATGATATTAGTCTAGAGATAACTTCAAATTTACCGTTGTCTCTTGTTCTGTATACATAAGTTATGGGAAACCAATAAAGGTTTTCTAAAGAGGCAATGTAATAAATTAGTAAATCGGCATTTATAATGTCATCTAAGCTCACATTTTCAGGCAATCGCTTTATTATTAGGTCTGCCATAGGACTGAAGTAGTCCTTTGAATATGTTTGTTTGTAGTATTGGTCAAATATTTCCACATAATTGTATAGTTCATTAAACCTTTGAACTTCTTTTTTATAATCATGTCTGCCTTGAAAGAAATAACCAGAGTATAATATTTCTTCAACAAACTTGTATTTTTCACTTTTCAGTCCAATAGCTATTGTGTAAAGAAACATCTCGTGAATGAAAAATCTAAAATTGTCAAATTCACTTGGTGACCAACTACTCCTACCATCTTGAGGGTCTTTAAGTATTGGTAGCTTTTCAAAGAATCTAATAAATATATCTATATCAAATTCAATTTCACTTTTCAATAGTTTGTCAAGAAATGCCACATAGTCATTTCTCAATGAAGTGTATGAAACAATATTGTCGTGAATCGCCTTACCAAACACAATTACATCCATTGTCGAAACAACATTTGCAGAATACCCTTTTAGGTCATCAAAGAAATTGTCAAGGAACTCTCTAACAATTGAATTAATTCGCCTTGGTGATTTTGAAATTTGGTTGTCAAAACTTCTAACAATGCTTGAAGTTTTGTGGGTCATTGGTGTTTCTTCAAAAAGGTAACTAGGTGCTTTCCCTATTTTGGGCTTACTGTATGCCGGTCTTTGATAAATGTTTCTTAATAAAGACTCATAATTTTCTTCAAATTTATCTTGTTCGGAAAGGTCAATATAAATTCTCCCTTCAAGGTAAGTTGGGACACATGCGTTTCCATTTTCATTTTTCTCTGAAACAATTGGAATAAATTTTTCTTGTGATACGTCACCGTATATTTTAGGACTTATTATTTGGGTTTCTGTGCCAACTCCACCAGCTCTTTGTTCTGCCTTTTCCGAATATTTCTTGTCTAGGATTATTAAAACCTTTTGAATGTCTTTTGATTTGACCATCGTCTCCATAAAGTCGAATTTGTCTTGACCCTCTTTTAAATTCCATTTGTCTATTACAACATCAACTCCGTCTGAAACCAATCTTTCAGCAAGATTAATAACCCAATCTTCATGAACAGGATTTGTCCAACTGTATGATATAAATATTTTAGGTGTTTCTGTCATTTTGTTGTGTTTAAAAATTGCCTACAACATAATAGAGTTTAATTAATTCGATTTCAAACAAAAGTAACAATAAATGAGAATCTTTCAAAAGACGAATAATGATAATCAGAGGTATAAGATTATGATTGATAAAACTGAGTTGGACTATGTCGCTATGGGCATTCTATTTTGTGCTGTAATTCAATATTTTATATCATCGCAATTTTATTCCAAACAAGATTATAATTGATTATCCGCTTATTTGATCGTATTTTAACTCAAATAGCAGATTAGTCGGATAATAGTGTAAAAAAATCCGGTGTCTCGCAAGACATCGGATTTTTCTGTATTAAAAATTCGTGGGGACTAGTTAAATCCTCCAAATTTTCTTAAATCTTCTCTAGGGTTAACACACATTACCGAAACTTTTGCCGTATTTGCAATAATTTTTTGTTCGTGTGCTCCAAGCAAATAGTCATTAAATCCGATGTCTTTGGTTGTCATAATCAACACTAAATCGGCATTGATTTTCTCGGCAAAATCAATTGTAGCTTGAGGAAAGTCAGAACCTTCGGCTGTAGAAATATCATAATCAATTCCTTTGCTATCGAGAATTTTTTTAGCAAATAATAAGTTGTTGTTTATTAATCGCTTCAAAGCCTCATCGTTAGTGTCGGGTCTGATTATTCTAACTTTTAATTTATAATACTTAGCCAAATAGTTAACCCAGTTCAATTTTTCTTTGTTCTCGGTTTTAAAATCTACTGGAAACACAATGTTTTCGTATTTTTCGTTTTGAGGTGGGGCTTGAACTACCACAAACGGAACTTTAGAACTTACAATAACTTTAAGAGCCCAACTGCCGGTTAGCTTCTGCATACCTCGAATTCCGTGTGTTCCCATCAAAACTAAGTTTGCCCCAATATCAGAAGCTGTTTCAGATATTGTTGTAAAAATAGTTCCTTCTTTTACGATTGGCTCTGGTCTTCTTCCGTACTTTTTAAATGCCTCATCAGCAACATGATTCAACTTTTTTGAAGCCTCTTCAATCTCCTTACTTTTTTTCACTATGTGTATCAAAGCTATTTCGTTATCGGTAATAGCTGCGAATTTATTTGCATGAGCTAAGGCGTACTCTGAAAGGTCTGTAAAATCCCAAGTAACTAAAATTTTATTTTTTTCCATAAATATTAGTTTAATTTTGTAACATATTTACAACGCAAAATTAAGAATTAATTGCGTAATTTACGTAATCTTTTTATGAGAAGCAACAATATGTTTTCTAAATCCATATATTTTTTGATTAAAGGATTTTTTGCTTTTGCGATTACATTATTTGTGTACACGAATGCTTATTGCCAAAATATCGACAATGGGATTCCTTTGATTACGAATATTCCACCCAAAATTTATGGATTTGAAAGTCAAAATTATTCGATTGCTCAAGATAAAAACGGAATAATTTATATTGGAAATTTAAGTGGGGTTATTGAATACGACGGTACATTTTGGAAATTAATAAAAGTAACAGGCATTCCCATTTTAAAAACGAACAACGAAGGGACAATCTTCGTTGGTGCATATAACGATTTTGGATATTTAGATCACGATTCGCTTAACCAAATTTGCTTTAAATCAATTCGGAAAAATATTAAGATTAAAAATTTTGGAGCGATAAATAAAATTGAAGCTATAGGGAATAATGTTTTTTTCTGTTCCGAAAATAGTATTTTTAAATATTCGATTTCTGATAAATCGATTGAACTCATAAATTCGAGTCCTAATTATATAAACATATTTAAAGCAAATAACGACCTTTTGGTTTACAAATACGGTTTTGGTTTATATAAGTATATCGATAATCGATTTAAACTTATTCCGAATAGCGAATATTTTAAAAATGAGCCCATTATAGATATTATTTCGTATCGTAATTCCGATTTACTGATAAAAACTCAAAATCAAAAAAAGTTAATACGATATAACTACAATTACATTCGAGAATTTGAATCTGACGTTGACGATTTTATTGCAGCTAACGAATTTGTAAAAGGAGTGCAGCTTTCAAACGGACAAATTGCTCTTGCAACAAAAAGATGTGGCATTGCCATAATCGACCAGCAAGGAAAACTCATAAATATCATTAATACTCAAAACGGGCTTTACAACAACAATGTAAACGATTTGTTTATTGATAAAGCTAACAATCTATGGGTTGCATTAAGCAATGGTTTAAGCATAATAGAAACACCATCAAAAATTTCATTTTTTAACGAAACAAGCGGTATTCAAGGGGGTATATATTCAATGACAAAAGTCAACGATATTCTATATGTAGCCACATCGCAAGGTGTGTTTAAATACGAAGGAAATGCTCAAAATTTATCATATAATTTATGCCAACCTCTTAGAGTTTTTAGTCCTATATCTAATATAAGTTGTCCATGTTATTCGTTTTATAAAATAAACGGAAGGTTATATGTTACCAGCGATAATGGGGTGTACGAAATTACTGACAATCGAGCGGTGCTTGTTTTCGAAGGGCAATTAAGATCAATTCATCAACTCAAAAAAGATTCAAACATTGCATTGTTTGGCATTAAAGATGGGTTATACATTATCACGGTTGATGAAAATGGAGTTTTTAGGAGTTCTACCAAAATCGACAATTTTAAAGAATACGCTAGAACTTTTGCCGAAGATGACGCTGGAAATATCTGGTTTGGAAGCGATTATGCAGGAATATACAAAATGAGATTAAACGAAAACGATATTTCAAAACCAGAAATAATAAAGTACAATCAACAACAGGGCTTACCCGACAATTTTGGTTGGATTGATGTTTACTCTTCTTCAAATGGCGTTTTGTTTTCTACCTACAAAGGCATTTACAGATTCAACTACAAAACCGAACGATTTTACATCGATACGTTAATCGGTTTCGATTTTTCGACTGCCGACAGATGGGTTTACCCTATTGTGGAAGATAATAATAAGAATCTCTGGTTAAGTTCGGGTGAACATAATAAGTTTATGAAGCACACAGGAGTCGCTTATTTCAATAAAGCAAAAAAGAAATATAATCTCGACCTTATACAATTTAGCAAACTAAGCAATTATACGATTGAGGCTATTTATCTTGATAAAGACTCTGTCGTTTGGCTTGGTGGCTTCGACGGACTAATTCGATTTGATAAAAAAATTAATAACGAAACAACTCACGATTTCATTACGCTTATTCGAAAGATTATTATTCATAAAGATTCGCTAATCAGCACTACGATAAACAAATCATTAGCCGATGTTTTATCTTATAATATCGACTCAGTAATTGTTGAAATTCCGTACAAATACAATTCCATCCGATTTGAATATAGTTCGCCAGAATATAGTGCCGATTCAAAAATTGGGTATGAATACATACTCGAGGGTTACGATGAAAATTATTCGGTTCTTAAAAATTCAAATGTAAAAGAATATACTAATCTAACTGAAGGCGATTATACATTTAAAGTGAGGGCAAGAGATATTTATGGCAATATCTCAAAAGTCGCAATGTATAAATTTACAATACAACCTCCACTTTATCGAACTTGGACAGCAATTATTATATACATTATTTTAATTGTCTTTATTATTTTGGTTTTCAATAACTGGAGAAGTTACTTTTTTGAAAAAGAAAAAAATAAACTCGATAAAATTATTACCGAAAAAACCGAAGATTTAGTCAAGCAAAAAGAAAGAGCCGAACAGCTTGTTAGCAATATTTTGCCACGACAAACAGTCGAAGAGTTAAAATCGATGGGGCGTGCAAGTCGTAAAAAATACAAAATGGTAACCGTATTATTTTCTGATATTCAAGAGTTTACTCGTATTGCCGACACCATGAACCCCGATCAATTATTAGACGAATTAGACAAATATTTTTTACACTTCGATTCGGTTGTCGAAAAACTAAACATTGAAAAAATTAAGACAATTGGCGATGCCTATATGTGTGCTGGAGGAATCCCTCAAAAAAATCGAACAAATCCTATTGATGTTGTGTTTTCGGCATTACAAATGCGACACTACTTAAACGATTTAAAAGAAAAAGAAGAAGATGTTTGGGATGTTAGAATTGGAATTCATACAGGTAGCGTAATTGCCGGAATTGTTGGAAGCAAAAAGTACACGTACGATATTTGGGGCGACACAGTTAACATTGCAAGTCGAATGGAATCGCTCGGAAAACCTGGCGAAGTAAACATTTCAGAAACAACCTACGATTTAGTGAAAGAGTTCTTCGATTGTGAATTCAGAGGAAAAGTTCCTGTTAAATACAAAGGAGAAATGAAAATGTACTTCGTTAAAGGACTTAAACCTCAATTCTCAGAAAATAACGATGGAATAACGCCCAATAAAGATTTTATGATTAGGCTTCAACTCATTCGTTTCGACGACCTTGACGAACTAATTATGACTAAGTTGGAAAAAGGACTTTTGAAAACATTATACTATCACGATTTAAAACATACCATTGATGTTTGCACTCAAGTTGAAATTATCGGACGAATGGAACATGTAAGCGAAGAAGAAATGCTTTTATTGAAAACCGCTGCATTATTTCACGATACCGGATTTATTATTGGCTATGAAGACCATGAATTTTTAGGAATTAAAATGGCTCGAGATATTCTTCCCCAATTTTCATATACTGAAGACCAAATTAAAGCGATTTGTGATTTGATATATGTAACAAAACTGCCACCACAGCCACAAAATCTATTGGAGCAAATTATTTGTGACGCCGATTTAGATTATTTAGGAAGAACAGATTTTATCCCAGTATCTCAAAAACTTTTCAGAGAGTTATTTGAGCGAAATAAAATTAAAACTCTTGATGAGTGGAATAAAATGCAAATTAAATTTATATCTGAGCATCAGTACTTTACTGAGTCGGCTAGAAAAATGAGAAACGTCAATAAGCAAGAACAATTAGATAAACTTCGAAATTTAACCAAAAATTAAAATGTATTTAATAACATTTTCATTGAAAAGTCTATCTACTTTTCTTAATTTTGACAAAATATATATACTTACACATCATAAAAGTCCATTATGGAAAATATAGATTGGAAAAGCCTGCCTTTCGGATACCTAAAAACAGATTACAATACTCGATGCACTTACCGTGATGGAAAGTGGGGCAAAATTGAGATTAGCGATTCGGAATATGTAAATGTTCACATTGCAGCCACTGGGCTTCACTACGGACAAGAAGCATTCGAAGGACTTAAAGCATTCATGGGAAAAGATGGTAAAGTTCGATTGTTTCGTTGGCAAGAAAATGCTGAAAGACTTCGTAATTCAGCTAATGGAATATTGATGCAAGAAGTTCCAAACGAAATATTTTATGAGTCAATAATTACCGTTATCAAAAACAACAAACGATTTATCCCTCCATACGGCTCAGGAGCATCGTTATACTTACGTCCATTGCTTTTTGGTTCAGGTGCAAAAGTTGGTATAAGCCCTGCTGATGAATATACGTTTTTAGTATTCGCAACACCAGTTGGTCCATATTTCAAACAAGGCTTTAAGCCAGTTGACATGTTGTTAACTCGTGAATTCGATAGAGCTGCACCAAGAGGAACCGGAAATATAAAAGTTGGAGGAAACTATGCTGCAGGGTTAAGAGGAATGCGCAAAGCTCATGCAAATGGATTCGCTTCGGTTTTGTTTCTTGATGCAAAAGAAAAGAAATACATTGATGAATGCGGACCTGCTAACTTTTTTGGCATAAAAAATAATACGTACATCACACCCAAATCAGATTCGATATTGCCTTCTATTACAAACAAAAGTTTAATCGAATTAGCAAAAGACTTGGGATTAAATGCCGAAAGAAGACCAATTACTGACGTTGAGCTAGAAACATTTGAAGAAGTTGGAGCATGTGGTACTGCTGCCGTGATTTCTCCAATCAGGAAAATAGTTGACGACGAAACAGGAAAAACATATCACTATACAAAAGACGATATACCTGGACCAATTTCCACAAAGTTATATCATAAACTTCAAGCTATTCAAACAGGCGACGAACCTGATAAATTTGGATGGGTAGAAATTGTAAAAATTGATTAAGAAAAAAAACTCGCTTTTGCGAGTTTTTTTTTACCCTAAAAATTGTACATTTATAAAAATAAAATTATAAAAACATGGGATTATTTTCAGCATTACTTGGCAACGCAGGAGCTGTGAACCAAGAAGAATTAGTAAAACAATACGGACAATTGTTAGTTGATGGAGAAGAAATTGAATTGGGGTTTAAACTCATTCGCGACACATTTATTTTCACCAATAAACGACTTATTTTAGTTGATAAACAGGGAATTACAGGTAGTAAAACCGAGTACAAGTCTATAGCATATAAAGCTATATCAAGATTCAGTATTGAAACAGCAGGAACGTTTGACTTAGATGCAGAACTAAAAATTTGGGTATCTAGCGAAATACTTCCAAGCATAACCAAACAGTTCAACAAATCAGTAAGTGTTTATGATGTTCAAAAAATTCTTGCACATCATGTTTTGAATAAGGTTTAAGAGCGTAAGTGAAAAATCCACATTCTTGAAAAGTTTACGAATAAAATATAGCGTCAAATAAAATATTAGTTTTACGTATTTCTTTGTTTCAGTACCACAAATCTAATAGTTTTAGTTTGTAGCGTTAGGTTTGTGAACTCAGACATTTCTCAAAATATTACAATTAACGAAGTAAATATTGTAATTAAATCAATTCTTCAATTTTCTCAAAAAAAGGTATAAAAGCAGAAGAGACTGTCTAAAAAGGCAGCCTCTTTTATGTTGAATCGTTAAAATGGAATTTTCAAACTTATTGCAATATTTCGTCCAATATTATTAAAATTCATTGGTTTTAAGGTTGAAAGATGGTCAATGTATTTTGTGTCGAAAACATTATTTACTGAAATTCCAAAATCGATTGTTTGTTTAAACACAACAATATCTGAACTAAATCCAATATTAAAAATTGTGTATCCATCACTTGATGTTTCAAAAACTGAAAAATTGTTTTGTTGCAAAGCAGTAAGTGCTGATATTTTGAGTTTTAAATGTTTCAAAAAACCAATTTTCTCTTTTTCAATTCTAATTTCATATCTAAATTTTTGAGCAGGAATAAACGGTAAAAAATTTCCATTTTCTTGCTCACCAATAACCGAAGAATAATTTCCTTGAATGTGTAAACAAGGCAAAAATTTTGGATGAAAATGTATTCCTAATTCTGCTCCATAAAGATTTGCATTGCTTTGCGAAAATTTATAAATACTTAAACCACTTGATGTTGTGTCGGAACTTGGCGTTATAAAAATGTAATCGTCAATTAAATTGTAAAAACCTGCAACATCAAACGAAATATATTCGCCGTGAAAGTGTGTGCTAAAATCAGTTTCGTAAGCATTTTCGGGTTTTAAGTTTTCGTTTCCAATTTCGTATCTATTTCCGTGCATTCCTGCCGAAGTTAGCTCCGAAAGTGTTGGAACTCGATATGCTTTTGCAAAATTTGCACGAAAAATTAATTTCTCATTTACGTTATAAGTTGCACCAATTGAACCATTTATGCTTGAATATTGTTTCGATACGGCTTTGTGAAAACCTTCTGTTCCAATTGTTCCTAATTCAAAAGTATTGATGTTGAAAATATCGAAACGCAAACCACCTTGAATTTTAAGTTTCTTCTTAAATTCAAATTGTGATAAAGCTAAAATTCCAATATTATTCATATTTGCATCGGGCAAAAATTGTGAAATTCTATCGTTTCTATTTCTATTTTGTTGAGTTGAACCTTGAATTCCTACAATATTTTCGAAGTTTTTTCCTGTAGAAATCATAAGTTTAGAATTGTAGGATATTGTATTCAAATTCATTTCAACAAAAGGCTCTTCAGTGGTTGTAATTAGTTTACGTATAGCACTTTGAAATGCAATATTTGTTTCCCATTTAATGTTTTCAAAATACATTTTGTTTTGCGACGAAATTAAATGATGTTCTAAATCTTGAAACCAAATTTCATTTTTTCGTGCTTGTTCTGTAATAGTTGAAATTATTGCCGGAACAGTCATTCCCAAGTTTTGTTTAAAATAATCGTAATATAATTTTGAAGTTCCTTTTGCTCCTGTATATCCGAGATTTGAACTCAACGAAAGTTCGTTAAAACGTGAATTTGGAACAAAAATTCCATCAGCTTGACGATAATCTGAATGCGATTTTTGATTTAGATTTAAACCTGCAAAAAAATGTTGCGAAGCTCCTTTAATTCCAAAGCTGTTGCAGTATCCGAGTGTGTTTGAATGAAATTGAGTTTTGTAAAAACCTTGAATAGTGTTAGTTGGAGCGGGTTTTTCTTTCACAAAATTTAAAACTCCACCAATTGCATCAGAACCATAAAGCAACGAAGCCGGACCTTTAATAATTTCAATTCGTTCGATGCTATTCTCGTCAACTCCCAAAGGATGATTTTCGCTATATTGATAATTTTCAATTTTTACGCCATTGTTTAAAACCAAAATATCGTTCATCGAAAGTCCGCGAATTACAGGTTTTGAAACACCAATTCCTTTCGAAATCATATCAACTCCGGGTATTTTTGTAATACTTTCCATAAAATTTGACGTTCCCGACAGAAGAATTTCTTTGGCTTTTAAAACATCAATTTTAATTGCATTTTCGTGTTGCGAGTTTATTAAAAAACCTGAAACAACCACTTCTTGTGTTTCAATAATTTCACTAATTAATTGAACGTCAAAGTTTTTTGTTTCATTATGTAGTTCAATTATTTGAACAACATTTTTATATCCGAGAAACGAAAATTGAATTTTAAATTTTCCGTTTGGAAGATTTGAAATTTCGTAATTTCCATTTTCGTCAGATGTTGTTCCTTTGTTAATTTCGGGCAAAAATATGTTTACACCAAACATCGAACTATTGTCTTTGTCTGAAATTTTGCCAATTATTTTGTTTTGTGCATTTACACTATGATATAGCAATATCATAGCAAATGCAATGAATATTTTTTTCATTTTACTTAATTTAAAATTAGTTGATAAGTTTATTGGTCGATAAGTTGAAAGGTTTGAATTCCGAAAATAGAATTCAGAATTTCAAATACAATAATTGATAATTGAAAATTACTAATTATTAATTGAAAAAAATACCTTTTATCTTCCCACAGGCGGAGCACGTAAAAGGAATGAATATTCCGAACTTGTACAACAAAAATTTAAAAAGTTTTCTATAACAAAATCGTTAATAGCAACTTTTATAAATGTTTCAAAATATGATTGTTGAAATGTAAAAAATGCAAATTCGTAATGTAAAATTGGACATTCGTCGTGATGTTGATGAAAATGTCTATCGTTTTCAGTTGCATTGCATTCGAAATGTTCGTGATGATGCGAAAAACCATCCAAAAACTTAACCGTTAGCGGAGTTAAGAAAATGAAAAGAATTAGAAACGATATGAGTTTTTTTAATCGCATTTTTGTTTTTTTTTGCTTATTTGGTTATTTGGTTATCTGATTATCAACAAATAATCGAATAAACGAATACACAATTTTTATCCGTGTCTGCTTATGCTTTTTAGTTTTTCGAGGTCTAATATTTTAATATTTTTACCTTCGAGTTCAATAATATTTTCGTTTTTGAATTCGGCTAAAATTTTCACTGTGCTTTCGTTAGAAATGCAAGCAAAATCGGCAATATCTTTTCGAGTTATGTATTTATACAAATCTTCGTTATTAAATTTTTCTGATGATAAATATAAAATTACATCGGCAATTCGCCCGTTCATTTGTTTGTAACTTACAGATTTTAATCGTTCTATAATAATATTTTCATCTTTGCTATATCCTTTAATTATTTCAGATGCAAATGCCGAATTGCTTTCGATTAAATTTCGAATTCCTTCTTTTTCAATTAAACAAATTTGAGCATCTTTTATGGCAACGGCTGAATAATTGTAAATGTTTTCGCCAAAAACCGAAGCAAATCCTATAAATTCTCCTGCTTTTAAAATTTTAAAATTCGTGAATTTATTGTTTGTGTTTTCAATATATAACTTAACCAATCCACTTGCAACATACAAAACATAAGATGCATAAGCTCCTTGTTTACAAAGATTTTCGCCTTTGCGATACGCTATTTGTGTTTTTTTCTCATTGATAAATTCAAGTTCTGCTAAAACGAGCTTGTTAAAGCAGTTCGAACCAATTTTACATTCAATACAATTATGTATATCGCTCATTATCATGAAATATTTAATGCAAATTTAATAATTTATAAATCGCTATTGTTAATAGAAACACTAATATTCATCAATTAAAAAGTTGAGATATATTGGTATTTGCAATTAAGTTCATCGAACCGTATTTTGAAAAATCGAAATGGGATGGACTGTATCTTTGTTTTGGAATTTAAAAACTAAAATCAAGGAGGTAAATATGCCAAATCATGATGGAACAGGTCCGCAAGGTAAAGGTTCAAAAACAGGAAGAGGACAAGGAAATTGTCGCCCCAAAAATACAAATTCTGAAGAAAATGCTTCAAGTCAAGAACAACAAGGTGCAAGACGAGGAAAAGGATTAGGACTTGGAATGGGAAAACAACACAGAAATAGAGGAAATTAAGTTTATTATTTAGTCTTATTTTTTGTCATTTCGAACTTCCTGTGAGAAATCTCATTAATAAAAATTAGAGATTTCTCGATCGCTATCGCTCATATCGAAATGACAACAAATTTTATAACAGTAATTTCAAATACGAAATACTGAAAATCAAAAAAACGTAAATTTAACAAGTCAAAATAAAATAAAAAAATGGGAAAAATAGCAATTCCGGTAATTAACGGTCAATTAAATAGTCATTTTGGTCACACGAATCAATTTTATGTTTATACGACAGAGAATAATAAGATTATTAAAGAAGAAATCTTAATTCCTCCGGCACACGAACCAGGTGTATTTCCAGCATGGTTAGCAGAACTCGGAGTAACCGATGTGATTGCAGGAGGAATGGGGCAACGAGCAATCGGTTTATTTCATCAAAGTAAAATTAATGTTTTTGTAGGCGTTTCAATTAAAGCTCCTAAAGATTTGGTCTTAGATTTTATTTCAGGAATTTTGGAAACCAGCGATAATGTTTGCGACCATTAGGGGAAAGTGAAAAGTTATTGGTAAACGGTGGTCGGGAATCAATAGTAAATAATAAATAGAAAATAGTAAGTTGAAAATAGCGATTGCAAGCGGAAAAGGTGGAACAGGAAAAACAACTTTGTCGGTTAATTTAGCTTCGTTGTTGAGTGAATTATATACCGATAAAAACATTGTTCTTGTTGATTTAGATGTTGAAGAACCAAATTCAGCTCTTTTCTTACAACAATCTATATTAAAAGAAGAAATAAAGTATAGAAATATACCGAAGTGGGACGAAACCAATTGCATTCATTGCGGAAAATGTAAAGAAGTTTGTAATTTTAATGCAATTGCTCAGTTGCCAAAATTGGTATTTATTTTCAATGAATTATGTCATTCTTGCTACGCATGTTCGGAACTTTGCCCAACACAATCGCTTCCCATGAAACCTATGCGAATGGGAACTTTGCAAATGTCAGTAATTTCTGAAAATTTCTATTTTATTGAGGGAAAACTTGATATTGGACAAGAATCGGCTGTGCCTCTAATTTCCCAAACTAAAAAATTTGTAAAAGATAATTTTCCTGACAAATCTATAATTTTATACGACTCTCCTCCTGGTACTTCTTGCCCAGTAATTGAAGCTGTGAAAGATAGTGATTTTGTAATTCTTATAACCGAACCAACTCCATTTGGTTTACACGATTTAAAATTGGCCATAGCGACTATGCAAGCAATGAAACAAATTTTTGGAGTAGTTATAAACCGAGCTGGTATTGGGAATAATGAAGTTGAAAAATATTGTTCAGAAAATAAAATTCAAATTTTAGGAAAAATTCCCAATATGCGAGAAATTGCAGAACTATACTCGAAAGGGAAGCTTATCTATCATGAAATTTCGCAGGTTGAGAACGAGTTAATTCAAATTTTTGAAAACACAAAATCTTTACTCGAACATAGATGAAAGAAATTGTAATAATATCAGGTAAAGGCGGAACAGGAAAAACTTCAATCACCGCAGCATTGGCAGTTTTGGCTGGTAAAAATGCTGTTATAGCCGATTGTGATGTTGATGCGGCTGATATGCATTTGCTTCTTTCGCCCGATTTTGCATATAAAGAAGACTTTTATAGTGGGAAAATTGCCTTGATAAATCAAGCAAAATGTATAGAATGTGGAAAATGTAATTCGGTTTGCCGATTCAATGCCATTTCTGTTATAAATAATAATTATACAATCAACGAAATAAATTGCGAAGGCTGTGGCTACTGTGCTAAAATTTGCCCTGCAAATGCAATTGAGATGAAAGATAATTTAACAGGAAAGCTTTATATTTCAAATACACGATTAGACAATACATTGGTTCATGCCGAATTAAATGTTGGAGCAGAAAATTCAGGCAAATTGGTAACAAAAGTTAGAAAAGAAGCTCTTAGAATTGCCAAAGAAACCAAAAAAGATTATATAATTATTGATGGAACTCCTGGCATTGGCTGTCCAGTTATAGCCTCGATAACAGGAGCAAACTATATAATTGTCGTAACAGAACCAAGTGTTTCAGGCTTTCACGATATGAAACGAGTGTTTGAATTAATTGAACGGTTCAAACTGAAATCGGCTTGTGTAATAAATAAAGCTGACATAAACCAAGATATTGTTTGTGAAATCAAGAATTTTTTGGTTTTACACAATGTTCAATTAATTGCAGAATTACCATACGACGAAGTTTTTGTTAAATCAATTATCGAAGGTAAAACTGTAGTTGAAAATGACGAAAAATGTAAAATTAAAGCCTCGCTTGAGACTTTTTGGGAATTCATACAAAACATAAATAAATAACATATAAACAGATGAAAATAGCATTTGCAATTCAAAAACAAGAAGGCTGGGATTCAATCATAAACAGTCGATTTGGACGAACCGAAAATTTTGCACTTTACGACGAAAAAAGCGACTCGTTTTCATATAAATCGAATGAAGAAAATGTTGATGCAGGGCATGGTGCCGGAATTCAAGCAAGTCAAATTGTAGTAAACTTTGGGGCTGAAGTTGTTATAACAGGAGGAAGTTATGGCCCAAAAGCCTTTGATGTTTTAAAAGCCGCAAAAATCAAAACTTTTTCGCAAGTTGGCGAAATAACGTTGAAAGAAGCCTACAAAAATTTTAAAGCAAATAAATATTCCGAAACATTAGAATCGGATAAATAGTAATAACAAAAAAAACAATTATTATGGCTTATGTAATTACAAAAGATTGTACCGCTTGTGGAACTTGTATTGATGAATGCCCAGTTGAAGCAATATCTGCGGGCGATATTTACAAAATCGATCCAACTATTTGTACCGATTGCGGTGCATGTGCTGATGTTTGCCCGATGGAGGCAATAAATGCAAATTAGTTTTTAGCAGGGTATTGACAATTTGGGAAATGCCCTGTTTTTATACCTATCAAATGAAAGAAGAACTACAAATACGAGTAAGGTATAACGAAACCGACTCAATGAAATATGTATATCATGGAAATTACGCTACGTATTTTCATGCTAGTAGAACCGAACTTTTGCGAAAAGTTGGACTTGACGATAAAACGATGGAAATGAACGGAATTATTTTACCAGTAGTTGAGATGAATGTAAAATATATTCAACCAGCTGTTTATGATGAGTTATTGACTGTGAAAACGTCGGTTAAAGCTATTTCAGCATGTAAATTATATTTTAATCATCAAATTTTCAATGCGAATAATGTGCTTATAAATCAGGCAGAAACAACTATTGCATATGTAAATAGTTCCACCCGTAAACCCATCGCTATCCCTAAAGAAATTAAAGAAAGACTAAATATATTAACTTCAAAAAACTAAAACATGGAAACTAAAAATCTTGGATTTGATACCAAATTGATTCATGCTGGAGATTTTCACGACGAAAATGGCAGTGCTGTCGTTCCTATTTATCAAACATCAACCTTTGCATTTAAGAGCTCAAAACATGGAGCCGATTTGTTTGCAGGAAAGGAAGAGGGATACATTTATACCCGAATCGGAAACCCAACAATAAACGCTTTGGAAAACAAACTAGCTGAACTTGAAAATGGATATAGAGGAATTGCACTCGCATCGGGCATGGCTGCTGTTTCGACTGTTTATATGGCATTACTTGCAAAAGGCGATCATATGATTAGCACTGGTGCAGTTTATGGACCGAGTAGGGGAGTAATGGAAACACATTTTGCTAAATTTGGAGTCGAATCGACCTATGTTGATACATCAGATTTAAGTAATATTGAAAAAGCAATTCGTCCAAACACAAAATTGCTATATCTCGAAACTCCTGCAAATCCGACGATTCAATTAACCGATATTAAAAAAGCGTCAGATTTAGCACATAAACACGGAATTAAAGTTGTGGTTGATAATACTTTTTGTAGTCCATATTTGCAAAAACCACTTGATTTAGGTGCCGATGTTTCGTTACATTCGTTAACAAAATTTATCAACGGACATGCCGATATCGTTGGTGGAGCTATAATCGCAAAAGAAAAATCGCTTTACGATATTATTCGAAAAACAATGATATATATGGGTGGAAATATGGATCCACACCAAGCATATTTAGTAATTCGAGGTGTAAAAACGCTTTCGTTACGAATTGATCGAGCTCAGGAAAATGCAATGAAGGTTGCTGAATTTTTAGAAAATAATCCCAAAGTAGCTTGGGTAAAATACCCGGGATTAAAATCCTTTGCTCAGCACGAACTTGCAAAAGAACAAATGCGAGGTTTTGGTAGCATGATTAGCTTTGAGCTTAAAGGAGGTTTTGCTGCTGGTGAAAAATTAATGGATAATGTTCATTTAGCAACATTAGCAGTATCACTTGGGGGAGTAGAATCGTTGATTCAACATCCAGCTTCGATGACTCATGCAGGCATTTCTCGCGAAAACAAATTAGCAGCAGGCATTACCGATGGATTAGTTCGATATTCGGTCGGAATAGAAGATGTGAACGATATCATTAATGATTTAAAACACGGTTTAGAATATTGCTAGTATTGGTTTCTTTTAGATAAAAAACGGTTATTTCTTTTTTCCATAAAACAAAGGAAGAATGTTGAAATCTTTTTCAACATTCTTCCTTTTAATTTTATACAAACATTTGATAGTCGTGGAGTTTTTTGTACTCTCCATTTTTGATAATAAGTTGGTCGTGAGTACCGCGTTCGACAATTTCGCCTTCGTTTACAACTAATATTTCATCGGCATGATGTATAGTAGAAAGTCGATGAGCAATTACAATCGAAGTTCTATTTTTCATTAAATTTATTAAGGCTTCTTGTACTAAGCGTTCCGATTCGGTATCAAGCGAAGAGGTTGCTTCGTCTAAAATCAAAATAGGGGGGTTTTTCATTACTGCTCGTGCAATGCTTATTCGTTGTTTTTCGCCTCCCGAAAGTTTATTCCCTCGGTCTCCAACATTTGTATAATATCCATTTTTAGAACTTTCGATAAAATCGTGTGCATTTGCAATTTCAGCAGCAGACTTAACAAGATTTAACTCGGCATTTTGCATTCCAAACGAAATATTGTTGAAAAACGAATCGTTGAAAAGAATTGCTTCTTGGCTCACGTATCCTATTAAACTTCTTAAATCGTTTAACTTATAGTTTTTTATTGAAACGCCGTCGATTAAAATATCGCCATGTTCAACGTCGTAAAAACGAGGGATTAAATCTGCAATGGTTGATTTGCCTGAGCCAGACTGACCAACAATGGCAATTGTTTTTCCTTTTTCGATTTTAATGTTAATATTTTTTAAAACAGGTTCTTTTTCATATTGAAAGCTAACATTTCTAAATTCGATTGAATTTTTAAATTCGGTAATTGATTTAGCATTTTCTTTCTCTACAATTTTTACTTCTTCGTCTAATAATTCGTCGATTCTTTCCGCCGAAGCCAAGCCTTTTTGAAGGTCGTAATATGCAGTTGAAAATGATTTTGCAGGACTAATTATTTGTGAAAAAATAATTATAAATCCGATTAATGCTTGTGATGTTAATGAACTTTCGTTGTTAAGAACCAATGAGCCTCCATACCACATTACAATAATCATTACAATGGTTCCTAAAAACTCGCTCAATGGCGAAGCCAGCAATTTTCGGCGATTCATTTTTATGATTAATCGAGTGTAAAAACTGTTTGTGCTTTGAAAACGAGTGTACATTTTTGTTTCTGAATTGAATGCTTTTATTACCCTTAATCCAGAAATAGTTTCTTCTATTATCGACAACAAAGCCCCCAAACGTCGTTGACCTTTCATTGATGTTTTTTTGAGGTTTGTACCAAGTCTTCCGATAATTAATCCGCTGATTGGTAATAAAATCAAAACAAAAACAGTTAAGCTTGGACTTATTATAAAAAGGGAGGCCATGTAAACAATAATGGTTATAGGGTCTCTGAACAACATTGACAACGAACTTACGATGGAAGCTTCTACTTCTTGTACATCAACGGATATACGCGAAATAATATCGCCTTTTTTCATTTCTGAATAAAACGACAATGGCAAACTTAACAACTTATTATATATTTTGTTCCGAATATCTTTGATAACGAAATTTCGAAGACTTGCCATAAAATAATCGGCCAAATATTTAAAGCCAGTTTTGAAAAATGTCATTGCTACAACTATTAAACAGACGATAAGCAGAGCAGATTCTTTTCCTTGATTTTGAATAATTTGACTTAGCAGGAAATTGAAATTTTGTTGTATAGATTCAACCGATAAACTTAATTCTGGAGCTGTTTCGACCAATGGTTGATTGTCAAATAAAATTCCCATAAATGGAATTGCCATTGTTAGCGAAAACAAAGAGAAAACTACCGATAAAATATTAAAGGAAATATTCAACGAAACAAGTCCCCAGTAGGACGATAAATACTTTAAAATACTTAAAAAACGCTTCACAATGTATTTTGTTAATTAATTCCGGTGTAGTTGAAAGGAGTAATATTATGTAACTCTTTTTTTATATTTTCACTTACATTTAACGTTTCAATAAAGTGTTGTATTGCTTCTTTGGTAATCATTTCGTTGGTACGAGTCAATTTTTTAAGTTCGTTGTACGGATTTTCAAATCCTTCGCGGCGTAAAATAGTTTGAATTGCTTCGGCAACAACACTCCAATTGTCTTCTAAATCAGCTTTTATAGCTTTTTCGTTTAGCACAAGTTTACTCAACCCTTTTTGTAAAGATTTTATGGCTAAAATCGTGTGAGCAAAAGGAACTCCTACATTTCGTAATACAGTTGAGTCGGTTAAGTCGCGTTGCAAACGAGAAATAGGAAGTTTTGCTGATAGATGCTCAAATATGGCATTGGCAAATCCTAAATTTCCTTCTGAATTTTCAAAATCAATGGGATTCACTTTGTGAGGCATTGCTGATGAGCCAACTTCGTCTTTTTTGATTTTTTGTTTGAAATATTCCATCGAAATATACGTCCAAAAATCGCGGTCTAAGTCAATCAAAATAGTGTTAATTCGTTTTAACCCATCAAACAACGCAGCAAGATTATCGTAATGTTCGATTTGCGTGGTTGTTTGCGAGCGACTCAATCCCAAGGTGTGATTTACAAAGTCGTTTCCGAATTTGACCCAGTCAATTGATGGATAGGCTACATAATGTGCATTAAAATTTCCGGTAGCTCCGCCAAATTTTGCTGAAAAAGGGATTGTTTTTATTTGCAACATTTGAACTTTAATTCGCTCGACAAATACGTTGATTTCTTTTCCAAGTTTGGTTGGAGAAGCTGGCTGACCGTGGGTTCGTGCTAACATAGAAATATTTTTCCAATTCTCGACCAATACCGATAAATCGTTTACCAGCTCGGCTATTAAAGGAAAATAAACATTTAACATGGCCTCTTTTAGCAAAAGCGGAGTTGCTGTATTGTTTATGTCTTGAGAAGTAAGTCCAAAATGAATAAATTCGTTGTAAGGTGAAAGATTCAATTCCGTAAATTTTTCTCTCAAAAAATACTCAACAGCTTTAACATCGTGGTTTGTTGTACTTTCGATGTTTTTAATTCTTTCGGCATCGATAAGTGAAAAATTATTGTAAATATTTCGTAAATCAACATATCGTTTTTTATCGATATTTTTTAATGCAGGAAGGTTAATTTCGCAAAGTTGAATGAAATATTCAACCTCGACCAATACTCTGTATTTTATTAAAGCAAATTCCGAAAAAAACTTATCTAATTCCGATACTTTTGAACGATAACGTCCGTCAATTGGCGAAATAGCGGTTAAGTCAATTAAATTCATTTGAATATTTATTAACGTATTGTAATGCACAAACGTACATCAAATTTGAGAATTGACAATGACAAAAAAGCGTTTTTGAATAGTTTATGGTAGAAAAAAATGATTATTGAATGTATATGGTATTTTTCTTAACGAAAAATTGTTCAAAAATGAAACATCGACAAAGCAGGAGTCTAGAGAAAAGCGGAATTTAAAACTCCGTTTAAAATATTTTTTGCATCTTTGAATTGTTTTGTTGTATTTTATACTAGAATCTATAAGTTACCGCCAATGGAACAAAACGACACTACAAATTGATACAGAATAGTTATAATCTTAAAAAAACATAAATATGGCAAGTATAAAAATCAAAGACTTTTTTAATGGTCGTTTTTTTGAAATTCCAAAATATCAAAGAGGATATGCGTGGGAATTACAAAATATTCGTGATTTATTTGATGATGTGATTGAATCAATAGAATCAAATTCAAATCATTATATTGGAACAATCGTGCTGTCAAAATCATCAAAAGATGATGAATTATTTTATGTTGTAGATGGACAACAGCGAATCACAACTGTTTCATTGATTATGAATGCACTAATTAATCAATTAGATAAAAAGGATTCTTATTATTATCGTAGATTTTATATCAAGGAGGATAACCGTTTTAGACTTTCTCCACTGGGAAGAGATAGAAAATTCTATTTTAAGATTTTGCAATCTGAAGATATTCATCCAGAGAATAAAAGCCAACGATTTATGAAAGATGCGGTTGAAGAAATAGAAAATAAAGTTTCTTCAATCCCTGAAAAATTGAAATTTCTCAAATCCATTGAAAAATTGGAAATTATGGAATTTGTAGAGAACTCTGAGGGTGATGCGATTAGAATTTTTCAAACGGTAAATGACCGAGGGAAGCCACTTTCAAATATGGAAAAGGCGAAAAGTTTATTGATTTATTTTTCAAACAGATATTTGAATAAAGAACTTGATGACACAATTAATGATTATTTCAGCGATATTTTTGAAATTTATGACGACATAAAGCATATAGGAGAAGAACAAAACATTACACTTATTAAAAACAAAGAGTTTAATGAAGATAATTTAATGCGTTATCATTTTGTTTCATATACGAATGAAGATTATGACCCAACAGCGACTTATGTTTTAAATTATTTAAAAACAAGACTTACAAATCTCAGAAATGAGGCTAACGGTTCCAAAGACTACTCTAAAATTCATGATTTCATAAAAACGTATATATCAGACCTAAAAGAATACTTTTTGGCTACTCGACGAATAATAGAAAGAGCGAAAACTGAACCTAAATACTATAAAATATTTAGCATTTTAAATTTGTCTGCTACATTATATCCTCTCATTACAAAGCTTGAGATGATAAATAAGCTTAACGTAAATTTGCCATCTGATAAAAATGCTTCTTTTACTTTTCTAGATTTAATTGAAATTATTGATGTTAGAATATATAAAACAAGAGGCACAGACCCAAAAGCAGATATTTCTGGATTTGCATATCGTTTAAATAAACAATTTAGAACAGAGGATATTGAGAATTGGTTATTATGGTTTAATCAAAGATGGATGAGTAAAGACGAATTTCAATCAAATTTATCTAGTTCTGTATATGGTAATCGTGCATTAAATTTAATTTTTATTGAATATTGTGAAGAATTGAAAGGTAAAAAATTCGAGATTGAAGAATTAAACAAAATTTCTTCAAAAAGTCCAAACATTGAGCATGTTTTGTCTCAAACACCAAAATTCACTCCAAGAGCATTAGGTTTTAAAAACACGGAAGATTTTATTGATTATGAACACACTTTAGGGAATTTAACGATACTTGAAAAATCTTTTAATTCCTCTATTCAGAATAAAAGTGCAATAGATAAAGTCGATACTTATGGAAAAAGTATTTTTAAAATGACAAAAAAATTAGCATCTGATATTGATACGAACAAATCATTCTTAAAAAAAGACATTATTGAAAGAACTGAATTATTATCAAAATCAATTGTTTTACGTTGGTGGTGCTAGAAAGACAAGTAAAAACAAAAAGCCACAGGCGGTAATATGCGGTTATAGCCAATAAGGGTTTTAGTGGTATGCAAAGGTAGTAGCCCGCTTCAACTTTTCGTGTAACTTGATAGGATATTCGCCCGCCCGCCATTACTGGTCATATCGCCACCGTTATATAATCCCTTTTAAATGAAGCACATCGGTTTAATTTTATTATTAATTTGGGCATATTTGATTTACGCACAAGAATCAACTGATATTCTAAGGTTTGGAACTTATTTTTCACCTAAAATTGAGACAGACACAAATTCTACTGCAAAACTTATTGGGACAAATGCACATTTTTTATTGCCAACAAAAACAAATTGTTAATTTAACTGCTCAAAACTTTAAAAATATAATGGTTTTATTTTGATTATTATTGCATAATTTTGCTTTGAATTTTTGAATCTACATACATGGAAAACGACAATATTACAAGAAAAAAAAGCACCAGTGTTTATTGGATTTTTATAGTGCTATTTTTCAGTTCAACTTGCGTAATGGCTTGGTTATATTACACCGAACTTCAAAAAAGCAAAACGCTTATTGTTCAGGTTACCGATACAACCAACGAGAAAGAACAAATTACCGAAGATTTGAATAATTTGATTGGCGAGTACGACCAACTAAAAACAAACAACGATACGCTAAATGCAAAATTAGAGAAAGAAAAAGCTCGAATTCAAGAACTTGTCGAGAAAATTCAAAACATAAAACAAGCAAATTCATATCAAATTGCACAGTATAAGAAAGAGTTGACCACATTACGCGAAATAATGAAAAGCTATATTGTTCAAATCGATTCGCTAAATACGATGAATAAAACTCTTACGGCCGAAAACATAATGGTTAAAACCGAATATCAAAAAGCTCGCATCACAAATAAAGAACTAGAAGACAAAAACCAAGATTTATCGCAAAAAGTTACTGTAGCTTCAGTTATAAAAGTTAAAGAGTTAACAGCTATTCCGATAAACTCAAAAAGCAAAGAAGTAAACAAAGCATCGAAAGTTGATAAAATTAAAGTTTGTTTCACACTCGAAGAAAATGAAATTGCTCCGGCAGGGTTAAAAGATGTTTTCATACGTATTGCTCGTCCCGATGAACTTGTGCTGGCAACATCTGAAAACAATTTATTTTCGTATCAGGGCAACACAATTGTTTATTCGGCAAAACGAGAAGTCGATTATCAAAATCAAGATGCAAGTATGTGTATTTATTGGAAAAATAAAGACGAACTTATTACCGGTCAATACATGGTCGATATTTTCGCCGATGGAAACATGATTGGTTCCACAACTTTTATTTTGAAATAAATTATTCCGACGTGTTTTTATAATCAAGCAACACTTTTCCCGAATCTTTCAGCAAAGCTATCGACCATTTAATAATCACAAGTGAGCTTAGTATAGCAGCAATTGTGTCGATATATTCGATTTTCCATATCATAGCAATCAGCAAACCTACGATAGCCGAAATACTTGTAAGAGCATCGGCAATTACGTGCAAATATGCAGCTTTAATGTTATGGTCTGTGTGGTCGTGATGATGGTGCAAAATAAAAGCACTTGCAATATTTACAAGCAATCCGATAATGGCAACATAAATTGCATCAAGATATACGATTTCTTCAGGATTTAAGAAGCGATTTGCGGCTTCAACGATGATATAAAACGCAAAAATAAGCAATAGCAAACCACTTGTAAAACCTGAAAGCGAAAGGGCTTTTTCGGCATTAAAATTATATTTTTTGTTCAACTGCGATTTTCGAATAAAAAAGTAAGCAAACCAACTAAGTCCGATTGCTAACACATGCGAGCCCATATGAATTCCGTCAGCCAAAAGGGCCATTGATTTTGTCGATAATCCGAAAAAAATTTCAACAATCATCACCACAAAAGTGATAATAACAACGATTCCTGTTTTTTTCTCGTTTTCGCTATGAGAGTGTCTCATATTTGCTTTTTATTTATGAAGCACGATTCTAAAGGTTGTTCCTTTGTTTATTTCAGAATTTTTTACAAAAATTTTCCCCGAATGATATTGCTCAATTATTCTTTTCGATAGCGAAAGTCCAAGTCCCCAGCCTCTTTCTTTGGTTGTATATCCCGGATTAAAAATAGTTTTGTATTTCGATTTTGCGATGCCTTTTCCGCTGTCTTTTATGTCAAGATAAACAACTTGAGTGTTGTCGGTAATTGTAAAGTCGAGGTCGCCTTTTCCTTCCATTGCATCTATTGCATTTTTGCTAATATTTTCGATAACCCATTCGAAAAGTGCGTTATTTATCGGAACAAGTAGTTTTTGAGTTTCATTGAAATTGGTTTGAAACTTAATTTTGGACGACGACCTTGTTTTTAAATAGGTTATCGATTTTAAAAGCGATTCGTAAATATCGATGGGTGTTAATTTTGGAGATGATCCAATTTTTGAGAATCGTTCGGTAATTACCTCTAAGCGTTTTACATCTTTGTCAACTTCAGCAATAATAGATTGGTCTGTTTCTTTTAATTTCAGCAATTCGACCCAAGCCAGCAATGACGAAATGGGCGTTCCGAGTTGATGTGCAGTTTCTTTCGAAAGTCCTACCCAAACTTGATTTTGTTCGGCTCGGCGTGAAGAACTAAATGCCAAGTATGCTACTAAAATGAATAAAAATATTACACCAAGTTGAATAAACGGATAATAAAACAAACGTTGCAACAGAATGGAATCGCGATAATATATTCGTTGAACAATTCCTTCTTCGATGTTGATTTCGATAGGAGGGTTTTGTTCTTTCATAATCTTGATTTGGGTTTTTAAATAATTCTCATCGTCAAGTTTTAATGAGTCTATATTTCTGGCATATAAAACATTTTCGTCAGCATCGGTCAATATTACTGGAACGGTTTCGTTTTTCCGAACCACTTCAAACACAAAATTCAAATTGGAGTCGTTGTTATCGGGACTTGCCAATTGTTTCATTCCCTCAGCCCATAGTTCAACCTTTTTTCTTTCTTCGATTGACAGTTTTTTGATGAGTACGCTTGTGTACCACATCGAACTTATTCCAATCAAAATGGCAATTATAAATAAGGATAATTTCCAATAAAATTTTTTACTGTATATGTTCACGGTCTATTTTTTTAATCTTCGCTTGTTTCAGTTTCTTCTTTTCCTTCTTCCCAAATGATGTTGTATTTTCTATCAAAAATATTTGTTGTGTCTTTTTTGTTTTTGATTATAGACGAGTCTTTTTTAAACCATCCGAATTCTTCATTTAAAATTTTCTTGAGATTATTTTTTTCCTCTTTTATGCTTTCTTTGATATGTTCTTTTACTTTTCGCGAATCGTAAACTACGTTATAATTGTCAGGTGTTCCTGAAATTCTAAGGTATATACTCGTTTTTCCAAGTCCGTCGTCTTCAATCACTCCGAACTCTTCGTTTTCTTTTTTCGCCTTTTTGGCTTTTTTTGCCAATATGTCTGACATTAAAACTTTAACGCTGTAATCAAATTCATTGTCGAAATTATGAGTTCCCGAAGCTAAGATATTAAATGCCGATGAAAAAATATCCATTGCCGGAATCGTAATTACTCGATCTTTAATGAAAATATCGTTTTCCAATTTTGAAAACTTGATTCTCTTTAAATCGTCAAGTTCAATATATTTTGAAAGTTGTGTCATTGGTTCAAAATCAAGTAATTCGCCATCAACAATTGTGATTGAGCTTTCGGCCATTATCGATTTTTCAATAACTTCAAGATTTGTATTCCATTCGGCTGAAATATTTAGATTTCCTGAAATATCGCCCTTTAGATTTTGTGCTAAAATAAAATTTTGCGAAAAATTATCGAATGTTTGAAACAAATTCGTAATGTCTATATTTTTCAATTCGGCTTTGCTTTTGAGTAAATAATTTTCGGTTTCGAGTTTGGTAAACAAAGCTTCGCCCTTTACGCTTCCTTTCATTGAATTAAAAGATAGATTGTTGGCTATAATTTTATTGCTGTTGTAATGTAAATTTCCTTTGACACTCGTGGCAACAAATTTTTCGTATCCTATCTTGTTTGATTTTAAATATGTGTCGATAATAACATTGGGTAGTAGTTCTTGCGAAGATTCGCTACTTTCGTTGCTTGCAAAAGCTTTTATAAAATAATCGATGTCGATATTTTCGGCTGTTACGTTTGCATTTATGGCTAAAATTTCGTTTTCAAACAAAATGTAAGGAAAAATATTTTTGACCCAGCCTTTGAGCAGGAAATCACTTTTGTCGAGCGTAACATTCATGCTATCGATGAAAATATCGGCATTTTCAAACGAGAATTTTCCGTTTACATTCGAATAGTTCAATCCGCTTTCGACTAATTTCAAATTTGCATTGTAAAGTTTGACAAAACCTTGTGTTTGTGCATATTTAAAGTCAGATTCTGTAAGTTCGTTAATTTTCTTTTGAAAGCCTTGATATTTGAATTCTGCTTGTATTTTTCCGTTGAAAACCTCGATTGTATCCGAATTTATAAGTTGTTTTATATCATTTAGGTCGGCTTCGGTTTTTAAATTGATGATGATTCGTGGGTTAATAAAATTTTCGAGGGTATATTCGCCCGAAAAACTTGAAGCATTATATTGTGCTGATATGTTTTTTATTTTCAACGAGGCTGTTTCGGAACTATTGCTCGAGCCATTTGTATAAACTCCTTGAAGGTTAACATTTTTCAAGTCGATTCCTTCACTAATGTAACGAACCTCTGCTTTTTCGATACCAAAACTTGCTTTAATATGTGGCGAATTTCGCTTATCAACTTTCCCGCTGATGTTACAATCGATATAAAATAAACCTTCGCTTTTAAAATCGTCAATTTCACTTATCAGCGAGCGTGGTAAAAGCGATAAAAACGACTTAATGTTTATATCTTGTCCTTTTATGTCGAGGTTTAGTTCGTCTCCAAAATTGCCATTAATCGAAAATTTTATCCCAGAAAGGTTTATATTTCCTTTATGAATTACGGTATTTATGCTATCAACTCCTAATGTTATTTCGGCTGATAGTTTTCGGTTTTCGAGATATGATATTTTTTCGATTTCAAGAAAATTATTTATTGTTTGAACATCAAGTGTTAAATCAAAAACATCTTGCGATAAATTACCAGAAAGTTCGGCGGCTTTAATAAAAGTGGAATAATTTAATTCTTTTATTCGGTTGATATGGTGTAGTTTTACTTCATTTAATTCCACCTTTTTAAGGTCAAGGTTGCTTTCTCCAGAATTGGACTTTTTTTCCCAAAACAAATAGTTTTCGTTGCCCGATTTATCAATTAATATGTTGATTTTTCCGTTTTCTAGATTGACTTTTTGAATGTTGTATTGCTTGTTGAAAATATCCCGAATGTTAAATTCGAGAAATAGTTTTTCGGCAAAACAAAGTGTATCAACATTTATGTCAAAGTCTTTTTTATTGATTCCAGTTGATGATTTTATGCAAACATTTTTAAATTCAAGCGAGGCATTTGGGAACTTACGTAATACCGAAAAATTAATATCATCAACAGAAATTTCGGTAAGTAAATTTTGATTTAATTTTGAAACGACTAGGTTTTTAACTTCGTCTTCGTAAAAATATGCAAGCACAACTCCCGATACGACAATTAGAAGTATAATCGACAACAAAAATATCAATACGTATTTTATATATTTCACAGGCGATATTTAAAAAAACTTAATACAAAGGTATTGAATTTAGATTATAAACGGATAACCGTAGTTTAGATTTTGTAAACCCGTAAAAAAAAGAATATGAGTATCCGAATTTTTATTGCAAGGTGCGAAACAAACTCAAATAATTAGTTCTGTTTATTATTACTTGTCATTTCGAGTTTCTTGCGAGAAATCTCTATTTTTTAATTGTCATATATTTCTCAATAGCTATCGCTCATTTCGAAATGACAGCCCACTTTCAATTTGTCATTTCGAACTTGCTGTGAGAAATCTGTTTTGTTCCATTTATCGAAGAAAAAAAACAATTTAGATTTCTCGTCGTTTCACCTCTCTTGGAATGACAAAAAATATCACTTTACAAATTTGATGAACTTTACAAGCTTATTGCAAGGTGCGAAACAAACTCAAATAATTAGTTCTGTTTATTATTAATTGTCATTTCGAGTTTCTTGCGAGAAATCTCTATTCTTTAATTGTTATAGATTTCTCAATCGCTATCGCTCATTTCGAAATGACAGCCCACTTTCAATTTGTCATTTCGAACTTACTGTGAGAAATCTGTTTTGTTCTACTTATCGAAGAAAAAAAACAATTTATATTTCTAGTCGTTTCACCTCCATCGGAATGATAAAAAATATCACTTTACAAACTTTACAACTTTACAAACTTGATGAACTTTACAAACTTTGCAAACTTTTTACTCAAATATTATTCGAAATAAAATGAAAGAAAAACAAAAAAAATAGTCATTTTTGTTAAAAATTAAGAAATCATACATTCAATATAAATTCTTTGATAATGAAAAAAAATATTGTTAAAGTTGCTATCTCGCATGGCGACGTAAATGGGGTTGGATATGAAATTATCATGAAAACTTTGCTTGATCCTCGAATTATTGAAACATGTACACCAATTATTTACGGATCTTCGAAAGTCGCTGCGTATCATAAAAAAGTTTTAGATATTCAAGCTATTAATTTTAATAATATTAAAGACGCTCAAGAGGCTGATTCAAAAAAGATAAATCTGATTAATTGCATTCCCGAAGAATTGAAGGTTGAATTAGGTTTATCAACAGTTGAGGCAGGAGAAGCATCGGTAAAATCGTTAAATTTTGCTGTTGACGATTTGATTAATAATAAAGTTGATGTCTTGGTTACAGCTCCAATAAATAAAGAAAATGTACAATCGAAAGACTTTTCTTTCAACGGGCATACTGAATTTCTTCAAAGTAAAACCAAAACCGACGAAGTTCTCATGCTTATGGTTAGTGATATGCTTAAAGTTGGAATTGTTACCAATCATTCACCACTTTCAAAGGTCGCCTCAGAAATAACTAAAGATTTAATCGTAAAAAAGCTAAAAATTTTAAACAAATCGTTAATCGAGGATTTTGGCGTTCGAAAACCCAAAATAGCAGTTCTTGGACTTAACCCTCATGCTGGCGATAGTGGATTGCTTGGAAAAGAGGAAATAGATATTATTATGCCCGCAATAAATCTTGCAAAAGAAGAAAATATTTTAGCTTTTGGACCATATGCAGCAGACGGATTTTTTGGAAAAGGAAATTATAACGCTTTTGATGCAGTATTGGCAATGTATCACGATCAAGGCTTAGCTCCTTTTAAGGCTCTTTCATTCGATAACGGAGTTAATTATACTGCTGGGTTACCTGTAATTCGGACTTCTCCATCACACGGAACAGCATACGACCTTGCAGGTAAAAACGAAGCTTCGCCTGATTCGTTTCGACAAGCAATTTATCTCGCATGCGACATATACAAAAATCGAATGTTGTACAAAGAAATCAATAAGAATCCTCTTCCATTCAGTGAGTCAAGGCAAGGTAACGAAGATTGAGATTTATAGGAATAAAGCGGACAATCATTTAAGAATAATGTTAAATAACAACATGTATTTTTATAGATAAGTATTTATTATGTTTTATCTTCGTTTTAAACAAATTTAATAACGCTTAAAAAAATGGCAAAAATTGATTTTTCTTTAAACAATTTAGACGAGCTTTTTCCTGCGGATTTTACACAGGAGCAAATAGCTAAGGGCAAAACCGCTTTTTTGAAAGAACTTTCGTACGATATGCACAAGTTCTACGGTGGAAAAATGATGACCGTTCCGAAAGCTGGTTTGTATGGGTTTAATTGGTTTAATGTTTGGTACACCCCTGGAGTATCTAAAGTTTCTACAACAATTAGAGATAACAAAAACGAGTCGTTTCAATTATCAAATCGTGGGAATTTAGTTGCGATAGTGAGCGACTCAACAAGAGTTTTAGGCGATGGTGATTGCACTCCTCCAGGCGGTTTAGGAGTTATGGAAGGGAAAGCATTTTTGATGAAATATCTTGGCGGAGTTGATGCCGTTGCTCTTTGTGTTGATAGTAAAAATAAAGCAGGCAAGAACGACCCCGACAAGTTAATTGACTTTGTAAAAATGGCTCAACACAGTTTTGGTGCTGTTAATCTTGAAGATATTTCTCAACCAAATTGTTACAAAGTATTAGACGTTTTACGTGATGAGTGTGAAATTCCTGTATGGCACGATGATGCTCAAGGAACGGGCTGTGTTACTTTGGCAGGATTAATCAATGCGTTGAAAATTGCTAAAAAAGATATTAGCAAAGTGAAGATGGCATTTTTGGGAGCAGGAGCTTCGAATACAACTATAGTTAGATTAATTGTTCAAGCAGGAGCAAATCCTCAAAATATTGTTGTAATTGATACAAAAGGTGGATTACATAAAGATAGAAAAGATATTGAAGCCGATAAAGCATATTATCGTAAGTGGGAAATTTGCGAAACCACAAATCCAAATAAAATAAATACCATTGCAGAGGCGATGAAAGGTGCTGATGTGTTGATTTCACTTTCACAACCAGGTCCTGATGTTATTAAGCCTGAGTGGATTAAGCAAATGAACGAAAAATCAATTGTTTTTACTTGTGCAAATCCAGTTCCTGAAATTTATCCTTATGCTGCAAAAGAAGCAGGAGCATATATTTGTGCAACTGGTAGAGGTGATTTTCCAAATCAAGTAAATAATTCGCTAGGATTCCCTGGAATTTTGAAAGGAGCTTTATTGGTAAAAGCTTCCTCAATTACTGATAATATGGCAATTGCTGCTGCGAAATCAATTGCTGCTACTGCTGAGAAAAAAGGAATTCACCCCGATTATATTGTTCCGTTGATGTCAGAATGGGATGTATTTCCACAACTTGCCACCGATGTAGCAATGCAGGCAATTGAAGATGGTGTAGCACGTCAAATATATACTCGTGAAGAAATTTATGCAATGGCAGAAAAAGATATTCGTGAATCTCGCGAAATGATTGACCATTTAATGCAAGAAAATTTCATTAAGAAGCCACCGATTCATTTGTTAGAAGAAGCTCTACAAAGAGCTATTAAATTAGTTGGATAAGACTTGATTTATCAAAAATAGGCTGTCTAAATGTAGGCAGCTAGTTCAAACAAGGTTATTTGAGAGGTTTAGGGGTGAAATTCCCCTTTTCCTACTCGATTTCTCTTATGTCGCTTATTCTAAATTTCTTTTAAAATTTAGCAACTATTGTTTCTCGACATATATAATATTCAAAACTTTCCCGTCCTTATATATGGCAGTTTTAGTAAGTTTCCCTTCGGCGTTATAGTAGAATTTTTTCCCTTTCATCAATACTCCGTTTGCAAAATCTCCTTCTTGTTCTATAAGTCCGCGTTTGTTAAATAATTTATTAAATCCATTTCCATTAAAAACATCTAAATTGTTCGTATTAGTAGTTGAATTTACACGAATGGTGTCTTTTTTAACTGTGTTAGTGGCACTCTGATTATTATTTTTTGATGCCGAATAAACCTTTACCGATGACGCATCTAGCTGACCATCATTATAATTTTTTTCTGAAACTAAGTTCCCTGACTCGTCAAATTCTTTAATTACTCCACTTTCTTTACCCTCATTCCATTCGCCCTCAATCATAACTTTTCCATTCTCGTGGTAATATTTTTGCACGCCTGACCTTTTTCCCGATTCATTATATCCCCACTCGTATGACAAGTTTCCATTTTCGAAATAAAATTTATAATCTCCTACCCACTTGTTATTTTTCCATAGACCTTCTTCCGAAATATTCCCATTTTCATAATAAAACTTGGCGTATCCATTTGGTTTGTTATCAACATAAACAAGTTCTTGTTTTATTTTTCCATTGTCAAAGTATTTTTTCCAAGCCCCAACTTTCTTGTTGTCCTTGTAATTTCCTTCCTCTTTAATTTTTGTTTTATCTTCGTTAAATACAATCCAGTATGACTGTTTAAATTGATTTGCATCAACACGATTAATTGTGTCGCCCTTATATAATTCAAACGATTGAGCGTTTAACGAAAACTCAATTGCCATTAAAAGAATTATAATAATCTGAATAGGTTTCATTCTTGTTTTGATTTATAGCAAAATTAATAAAAAACATATATTTATGCTAATTTGTTAAATTTTACATTCTTATTGTGAATAACTTTTAAAACATTGTATTTTTGCAACTTAAACGACAAATTAATGCCATGGAAAATAAAGCTAACATTCAAGACGAACTCAAAAAACGCATTCTTGTCCTCGATGGAGCAATGGGAACAATGATTCAACGATACAAGTTAAAAGAAGAAGATTACAGAGGTGAACGGTTTAAGTCTATTTCACAGTCCATAAAAGGAAATAACGACATTTTATCCCTTACACAACCACATATAATTTCAGAGATTCACAAAGCATATTTAGACGCCGACGCCGATATAATTGAAACGAACACTTTTAATGCAACTAGCATTAGTCAAGCCGATTATAAATTCGAAAAATTAGCCTATGAACTAAATGTTGAATCGGCTAAAATTGCCCGTCTTATAGCAGACGAATACACAGCAAAAAATCCTGCAAAACCTCGTTTCGTTGCTGGAGCAATAGGCCCAACAAACAAAACTGCATCGATGTCTCCCGATGTTAACAATCCTGCATACAGAGCTGTTTCGTTCGATGATTTATACGAGGCTTACAAAGAGCAAGCATTGGGTTTAATTGATGGAGGGGTTGATATTTTATTGGTCGAAACCATATTCGACACGTTAAATGCAAAAGCAGCTTTATTTGCCATAAACGATGTACTGAAAGAAAAAAACTTAAAAATGCCGATTATGGTTTCGGGAACGATTACCGATGCAAGCGGAAGAACTTTGTCGGGGCAAACGGTTGATGCATTTTTAACTTCGCTCACTCACATTGAAATATTGAGTATAGGATTGAATTGTGCCTTAGGAGCAAAAGAAATGACTCCGCATATTAAAGAACTTGCCGAAAAATCATCGTGTTATGTAAGTGCATACCCAAATGCAGGCTTGCCCAATCAAATGGGAGAATACGACGAAACTCCCGAACAAATGACTGAGATTATTTCGGAGTACATGAACAATAATTATGTCAACATTGTAGGAGGTTGCTGCGGAACTACACCTAATCATATTCATTTATTTGCCCAAGCCGCAAAAAACATAAAAGTTCGCGAACCGAAAAAAAATAGCCACGAAACAAAACTTAGCGGATTAGAAACACTTATAATAAACAAGCAATCGAACTTTATTAATATTGGCGAACGCACAAATGTTGCTGGCTCGAAAAAATTTGCAAACTTAATTCGCGAAAAAAAATACGACGAAGCATTATCAATTGCTCGCCAGCAAGTTGAAAATGGAGCCAGCATTATTGATGTAAATTTAGACGATGGCTTATTGGATTCAAAACAAGAAATGGTGCATTTTTTACATTTACTCTCGTCAGACCCCGATGTAGCCAAGTGTCCGATAATGATTGACTCATCGAAATGGGAAGTAATTGAAGCTGGGTTAAAGTGTTTACAAGGAAAAGCAATTGTAAATTCAATCAGCTTAAAAGAAGGAGAAAAAGATTTTTTAGCAAAAGCCGAAAAAATAAGAAATTATGGAGCTGCCCTTGTTGTTATGGCATTCGACGAAAATGGACAAGCAGTGAGCTACGAAAGAAAAATTGAAATCTGTAAGCGAGCATACGATTTGTTGACAAAAAAGCTAAATTTCTCACCACAAGATATAATTTTCGACCCAAATATTCTGACCATTGCAACCGGAATCAAAGAACACAACAACTATGCTGTCGATTACATAAATGCCATTAAATGGATAAAAGAAAATCTGCCTCACGCCAAAGTAAGTGGAGGTATTAGCAATCTTTCGTTTTCGTTTCGAGGAAATAATTATGTTCGAGAAACAATGCACGCCATATTTTTATATCACGCAATAAAAGCTGGAATGGATATGGGAATTGTTAATGCAGGAGCTCTTCCGGTTTACAGCGATATTCCTGTCGATATTGTTTCGTTAATCGAAGATGTGATTTTAAATAGAAACGATGATGCAACCGACAATTTGATTGCTTTCGCCGAAAACAATAAGCAAGAAATTAATCAAGAAATTAAAATTGAAGAGTGGAGAAAAGAATCGGTTGAAAAACGTCTTGCAATGTCATTAGTAAAAGGAAACGCCGATTTTATTGAAGAAGATGTTAATGAAGCCTTGAAAAAATACAGCCGTGCTCTTGATATCATTGAACAACCTTTGATGGAAGGTATGAATATTGTTGGCGACTTATTTGGTGAAGGAAAAATGTTTTTGCCTCAAGTTGTGAAAAGTGCTCGGGTTATGAAAAAAGCCGTAGCTGTTTTAATGCCTTACATTGAAGCCGAAAAACTTGCAGGCACCAATTCTTCGGCAGGAAAAGTGTTGCTCGCTACCGTAAAAGGAGATGTTCACGATATTGGGAAAAATATTGTTGGAGTTGTGTTATCATGTAACAATTACGAAGTTATTGATTTAGGCGTTATGGTTTCGGCAGAAAAAATATTGAAAGTTGCCGAAGAAGAAAATGTTGATATTATCGGATTAAGTGGACTAATTACGCCATCGCTCGAAGAAATGGTTAATGTTGCACAAGAAATGGAAAAACGCAACATGAATATTCCATTGTTAATCGGCGGAGCAACCACTTCTAAAGTTCATACAGCATTAAAACTTTTACCAGTTTACAAATCGCCGATTGTTCATGTTAAAGATGCATCTCGCTGTGTTCCTGTACTCAACGAACTTTTATCGAAAGATAGAAAAGAAAATTTTGTAAAAAATATTATTTCAGAATATGCCGAATTAAAACGAAAGTACGAAGAAAGTCGAGGAACTATTTCGTATTTAACCCTTGAGAAAGCTCGTGAAAATAGATTGCAAATTGATTGGAAAACGGAAGAAATTCATACTCCAAATTTCATCGGAATTAAAGAATTTAACGATTTTTCGATTTCGGAAATTAGCAAATACATAAATTGGACTTTCTTTTTTATGGCTTGGCAATTGAAAGGTCGCTATCCGCAAATTTTGGAACACGCTGAACACGGCAACGAAGCTCGAAAATTGTTTGCCGATGCTCAAGAAATGTTGAAAAAAATTGTCTCCGAAAAAATGTTACGTGCCAACGCTGTGGTTGGAATTTTTCCTTCAAATTCTGTAGGTGACGATATTCAGGTTTATAAAGACGAAAACCGAAAAGAAATTATAAGCACTTTCGTGAATTTGCGACAACAAAAATCAAAAACTGATGTTGACGACCCAAATCTTTGTTTATCGGATTTTATTGCACCAAAAAATTCGGACAGAAAAGATTACCTTGGAGCTTTTGTTTGCACGGCTGGCGAAGGAATTGACAAATGGTTAACCTATTACGAACAACAAAACGACGACTATAATTCGTTACTTTTGAAAGGAATTGCCGACAGACTTTCGGAAGCATTTATTGAACTTTTGCACGAAAAAGTGCGACAAGAAATTTGGGGATATTCGCCCGAAAATCTTTCAAACGACGAAATGTTTGCCGAAAAATACAAAGGAATTCGTCCTGCATTTGGCTATCCTGCTTGCCCCGACCATTCTGAAAAGTTAACATTATTCAAACTTTTAAATGCTGAACAAAAAACTGGAGTTTCGTTAACCGAAAACTTTGCAATGTTGCCAACGGCTTCGGTTTCGGGATTGTTTTTTGCAAGCAAACACGCAAAATATTTTGGAACTGGAAAAATTACCAAAGAACAAATTGTTGATTATGCAACTCGCAAAAATATAACCGTTGAAAAAGCAGAAAAGTTTTTGGGACATTTGTTGAGCTATAGGTAAGAGTTCGTAAAGTTTATAAAGGAGAAAGTTGGGGAAAATAACTATCTTCGATGATAAAAATTTTAATTATATATAACATAATGGGGGCTAGCTCTTTTTTAGAAAAAGAAAAGATTACAGATAAAAAAACATTAACGATATTGTTTTTTATTATTGGGTTAACTATTATACTTCTATTATTTAAGTATTATTTTAAAAGTGAACAAAATGCAATAAATTACTTTTCAATTATAGGAACCTATGCAAGTATATATGGAATTGTTGTTGGAATTATTCAAATTGTTTCAATAAAAGAAAATGTTAAGCTTACTAAAATCGAAGTGTTTCAAACAGTTAACAAAATTGATAGTATTTTCACAATTTCTGAATTAGCTTCTTCTATTAAACTAATTGAAGAAATTCATGCTTATATGTTAGCTAAAAAATATCAAATGGCTTTAATTAGACTACGAGATTTAAAAAAAAATGTAATAGAAAATTCATATAAACATTCAGAATTGAATAAAATTATTCCCCTTATTACAACTGACATAAATAATCTTATGAAATTGGTATATGAAGAAACTCAAATTAAAGAAGAAATAATAAGAGAAAATCTTGAAAAAACGAGTACTATTTTAATCAAATTAAAAACTAATCTTAATCCTTTGTACAATGTTAACAAATAAAATTGAACAAATAGTAGAATTATTAACAAATAAGACATTAAATAATAGTATTACTTGGACTGAAACAAGTGGAGAGAATGGTTATCAAACTCAACTTAGTAGCGGTACTATTACTGTAGAAAAATACTCATCTCTTTTTGTGGACAATATTCAATTTTCTATATTAAATATAAAGGGGAAGCAAATTGAAAGTATAAAACTAAAAGAAGTTGAAGATAATTATTCTGTATTAAATAACTTATTCACAGCGATAGAGAAATCATATTTAAAAGTAGATGAGGTGTTAGATAGTATTTTTGATGAAATTAAAAATCCATCCCAAAGTTTGCAAATATCAGATATATTTATTGGAAAATGGAAAAACAGCTATAGTTTAAATAATAAAATTTACGAAGAAGTATTTGACATTGAAGACGGTAATAAATATACTGTTAAAGAAATTAAATGTTTTGAGATCATTGATTTAAAGTGGGATGAGGAAACAAAAAAATTATCTTTTACAAAATCATCCATTCTACAAAATGACAACAGAAGATTGCAAAATGTTTTAACTAAAATAAGTGATAAATGCTATCAAGGTTTTGAAAATGAAACAATACCTGTTACTTATATTCGAGTTGATATTTAAAAATGAAATATTAAATCACAATTTTTCCAAAATCCGATGTGGTAGCATCGGATTTTTTGTTTATTGGGGTTGTGTTCTAAACCTCCAAGGTTTTCGGAAACCTTGGAGGTTTTTATGTGCAGAACATTTCAATTTTAACTTTGCCAAAGTTTAAAACTTTGGCAAAGTTGAGAGAGCAGAACAAATTGGTTGTAGAGACACGATGTAGCAATCGTTATAACTTCAGATTTGGACATTATTGGCTTCTTTTTAGCTTGATTCCCTAAAGTGAGTGGTTCAATTTTTTTATCAAATTTTTCACAAAATTCATCAACTACGCAAAAAATATCTGTAATTTTATCATAGGTAATCATAAAGCAAAATCCAATTAACTATTTATGTGTCAGTAAATTAAATGTATCAACTTTTGCTTTATTTACTAAGTAATTTAATGAAAATTATTAATCGAACTCAAGTTATAAATAACAATCGATTATTAGAATTCCAAATAAAAATTATGAAAAAATCTTTCGTATTAATATTTCTATTTGTTTCATTTATAACATTTTCGCAAGAAAGTCCATTTCAAAAATTCAAAAAAATTTCTTGTGCCGAAAAAAGGTGGGTTTTGTTTCATCCATTTATTGCAAAAAAAACATTCCGAATTTCGTCAAATACAAGTAAAATTAGCAATGAAATGTTAAGCGATTCATTGTTAGATGGAGATGGAAACGGAGGACAGGTCGATGCGTTTCGTCATGCGTTTTGGATGGCTTCACTTTCGCAACAAATTCGTTGGCGAGCAGTGTATAAATTGGGCAAAGCTCACGAAAAAGGAAATAAAAAAGACTTCAAAAAACATCGGTTTGAAGAAGGAACTTTGCCCGATGAGCCTTCGTGCCAAATGGATTATTTAAACAACGACATAGGAATTGCAATTGGTCGCCAACAAGACAACATATCTCAAGACAGCTTAATTCGTTTTATAAAACAAGAGATTCTGCTAGGCAAAATGTTTGTGCTTAAGAAAAATAAGCTCGGAAATTTCCTTGATGCAGATGGAAACGTGTTATTACTTGAATCTTATCAGGGTAAATGGCTTAACGAAAAGTGTATTGTGAGTTCAAATCTAAAGTCGAAAACAATAGAATAAAAAATTTGTAGATAAGCTAAATTGAAAAAGCTTATTGTAGTAGCCCCACCGGGAATCGAACCCAGATCTACAGTTTAGGAAACTGCTATTCTATCCGTTGAACTATGAGGCCTTTTAGCAAAGAAGTCGTACGTTTATAATTTTATCAACTTTTCTGCAGCTTTTTCTAGCGTTTCGTTTGTTTTTGCAAAACAAAACCTCAATACATTGTTTTGTATTTTTTCGTGATAAAACGCCGAAACAGGAATCGATGCAACTCCAATTTCTTTCGTTAATCGTTCGGCAAAAACATTGTCTTTTTCGTTGGTGATTTTTTCGTAACCTAGCAATTGAAAATATGTACCACTCGAAGGACGAATTGTAAATTTAGAACCCGAAAGTAGTTTTAAGAAATAGTCGCGTTTTTCTTGATAAAAAGCACCCAGTTGCAAATATTCATCTTTATTTTTTAAATATTCACTTATGGCATATTGTATAGGTGTATTCACTGCAAAAACAACAAATTGATGAACTTTTCTAAATTCTTTCATTAATTCTTTTGGTGCGAGGCAGTATCCCATTTTCCATCCAGTTGTATGATAGGTTTTTCCGAAGGAAGAAATAATAATACTACGTTCGGCAAGTTGAGGAAACCTAGCAACACTTTGATGCTCGTATCCATCGAAAATGATGTGCTCGTAAACTTCGTCGCTCAAAATTATTATGTTGCTTCCTGTTGTAATTTTCTTCAACTTCTCTAAATCTCCTGCCGAAAATATAGCTCCACTTGGATTATGAGGCGAATTTAAAATAATCATTCGTGTTCGCGAAGAAATAGATCGTTGAACCACGTCCCAATCAATATCGTAGTAGGGGTGTTTAAGTTGAATGTAGATAGGTCGTCCTCCATTCATAACAATTGCTGGGACATAACTATCGTAAGCTGGTTCAAAAACAATTACTTCATCTCCTTCTCTTACAAAAGCAGTAATTGCAGAAAACAAAGCTTGTGTTCCTCCTGCAGTTATCGTAATTTCCTTTTCGGGATTATATTTTTTTGAATAAATTTCTTCGGTTTTTTCGGCAATCATTTCCCGCAAAGGCATAATTCCTTCCATCGGAGCATATTGATTATATCCTTTTTTCATGTATTTATCGACAAGGTTTATCAATTCGGGGGAACATTGAAAATCGGGAAAACCTTGTGATAAATTAATGGCATTGTGTTCGTTTGCCAACTTCGACATGACAGCAAAAATGGACGTTCCTATTTCAGGAAATTTTGAGTTTATCATAAAAATAAAAAGCTAATTACGAATAATTGCAAATTTAATAAAAATTACTCTTGTCTTAAACTAGTAAGTATTTATTTTAATTATATATTTTTGCACAAGTTACTTACATAAAAAAAGTTCATGAAAAAAGGTTTCCGTATTCTACTCAAGTATTTTATACAAAAAGCTCGAAAAAGCCGACTGCTTCTTTCTTTGTTTGAAGCTCCAATTGATGTTCAGTCGATGAATGTTAGTAGAAGTTTTACTAGCCAAACTGGAAAATCGTTCAATTTATATCGAGATTTTAGAAGTAAAATTAAACCTGGCTGGGAAAATTATTTACTAAATCAAGGTAAAAAAATTGATTATTCGGACGAAAAACTTAATAAATCAATTGAAAATGGACAATTTGCCTTGTCTCGAATATTGCCAATAGTAAATGCAGCATCGAAAAAAATAAAAGACTCAACGATTCTCGAAATCGGATGTCATTTAGGTTCGGTTTCGTATTTGCTTTCTGATATGAATGCCCAAGAAATATACGCTACCGATTTTACTGGATACAAAGCAAAATCGGCAAATTCTGACGACGTTTCGGAAAAAACGCTCGAAGCTATAGATGTTGAATTATCGGTTGCTCGCGAAAATTTGAGAGCCAAATTTAAAAATGGTAATAAAGTTAAATTTTATAACGATGACATTTGTACTTCTACTCTTCCAAAAAATAAATTCGATATCATCTTCAGTTTCGATGTACTTGAGCATATCAGCGATTCAAATAAAGCTTTTGAAACGATTGCATCTTTGTTAAAGCCAAACGGAATAGCCATTCATGAATACAATCCGTTTTTTAGTCTCAATGGTGGTCATAGTGCTTGTACGCTTGATTTTCCTTGGGGGCACGTAAGATTATCAAAAACCGATTTCGAAAAATATATTGATGAAATCAGACCGAAGGAAAAACAATTGGCAAAATCTTTTTATTCCGATGGACTTAACCGGATGTCGATTAGTCAATTGAAAGAATACAGCAAAAAAAACGGGCTAGAAATTGTTTCCATATTGCAATTTACGAAAGAACAACACGTTAGAATGTTAACCGACGAAATAGTGGAAGAATGCAAAGCAAATTATCCATCAATTGATATTGCTGATTTGGTTGCACCAAAAGTTATCGTAATCCTTAAAAAATAAATTCATTGGGAGTAATTATCAAACAAAGCATAAAAGGAACCATATTCACGTATATGGGAATTTTTATAGGTTTTCTTACTTCGGGATTATTGTTTCCATTGTTTTTAAAAACTGACGAAATTGGTTTATTGAATATTTTGGTTGCATATTCATCTATTTTCGCACAGTTTGGAAGTTTGGGTTTCAATGCGGCTGCTACCCGACTATTTACCTATTTCAGAAACGAAAAAAATAATCATAATGGATTTCTATTTCTTTCGATGATGGTTGGAATTGCGGGTTTTTTGTTGGCTGTAATTGTCCTAATTTTACTAAAACATTTTTTACTTACAACAGGAGGAAACGAGTCGCTATATTTTGAATCGTATTTTTGGTATTTGATTCCATTGATATTTTTCACGCTGTTTTTTAACGCTTTGGATACTTATTATAAAATGCTTTACAATTCTGTAATCGGAACTTTCATGAAAGAATTTGTGCAACGAATTCTAATTTTATTGGTTTTTGCATTTTACTTTTTAAAATGGATTGATTTCTCTCAATATGTTCTAGGCTATGTAGTTGCAATGGCTTTGCCAACCCTTTTGGTTACAGTTGTATTAATTAAGGAAAAGAGTTTTAATTTAAAACCCAATCTGTCGTTTATAAACACAGAACTTCGAAAATCGCTTACAAGCGTTAGTTTTTTTGGAATTATTTCGGGGTTTAGCAGTTTAATTATACTCCAGTTAGGAACCATAATGATTACAATGTTGTTGGGTTTAAGTTCAACAGGAGTATATACAACTATGTTTTTTTACGCAACCTTAATTTTGATTCCATCAAGAGCAATTATCAAAATTTCGTCGGTAGTAATCGCTGATAAGTGGAAAAACAATGATGTTGCAGCAATTGCCGATATATATTACAAAAGCTGCATCAATCAACTCGTGATAGCAGCGATTTTGTTCATTGGTTTGTGGGGAAATATCGACAATATTTTCCGTATTTTACCCGCAGAATTTGAAAGCGGAAAGTATATTTTGCTGTTTATCGGATTAGCAAACCTTTTCGATATGGCTACCGGAGTGAATGGAACCATAATTAGCACATCGAAATATTATAAAATTCATACATACATTATGATTTTTTTAATCGCATTAATTATTGTTACGAACCTAATTTTTATTCCAATCTATGGAATTGTAGGAGCAGCCTTTGGCTCGGCAATTTCGGTTTTTGTATTTAATATTGTTCGATATTTGTTTTTGTTGTCAAAATATAAAATGCAACCCTTTAATTATAAACATTTATTGATAATTGGAATTTCTGCTTTTTCATATTTATCGGTTTACTTTATTCCTGAAATCGAAAATTTATTGTTTGATATTTTGATAAGAAGTTCGATAATGACAATTGTATTTGTAATCCCAGTTTATTTTCTGAAAATTTCTGACGAAATAAATCAAGGAATCAAATCGATTTGGTCGAAGATAAAAATTAAACAATAACGTACTATAATTTAGGATTTTTCAAATGGCGTTCGCTATCACGAGTTGTTTTCTTTCTGAAATTTTCTTCCAATGCCTTTGTTAAATCAATATTTGTTTGATTGGCAATACAAATCAAAACCCATAAAACATCAGCAAGTTCTTCTGACAATTCTTTTTCATCAGCTTTATTTTTTGACGATTGCTCGCCGAACTTTCGAGCCATAATTCGAGCAACCTCTCCAACTTCTTCGGTTAGAATAGCCATATTGGTAAGTTCGTTAAAATATCGAACGCCGTACTTTTTAATCCATTCGTCAACCAAGTTTTGAGCTTCTTTAATGGTCATAATTTATTCTTTTGTTCGTGAATCAATAATTATGGTTACAGGTCCATCGTTTACTAAACTGACGTCCATCATAGCTCCAAATCTACCAGTCAATGGTTTTATGCCCGATTCAATTTGCAGTTGGTTTATAAAAGCTTCGTAAAGAGGAATGGCTTTTTCAGTTAGTTCTGCTTTTATATACGAGGGGCGATTTCCTTTTTTGGTACTTGCATGAAGTGTAAATTGACTTACAACAAGAAGTTCGCCGTTTATTTCTTTAATCGAGATGTTCATTATTCCATTCTCATCGTTAAAAATTCGGAGATTTACTATTTTTTTGACCAAATATTCAATATCCGAAAAAGCATCATCTTTCTCAATTCCCAACAATATCAAAAGTCCTTTTTCAATTCTACTTATCTCGACCTTATCAATAAAAACAGAAGCCGTTTTTACTCTTTGTACAACTACTCTCATGTTATTTAATCAAAAAACATTATCTTTAAGCCAAAAGTAGTTTTTTCTTATACAATCGGAAAAATTCTTTTAAAATTTAACATAAACTCCTTGTTACAGATGAAAAAAATATTCTTTATTTCCTTTTTTGTTCTTACTCTATTAAATTCTTTTGGACAAATCCCAAACGGATACTACGATTCAGCCGAAGGATTAACCGGAACTCAATTGCAATCGGCTTTGCACAATATCATTAAAAATCATTGGGTAATTAATTACGATAATCTTTGGAGTTATTTTTCGCTTACCGATAAAAAAGCAAACGGTAAAGTTTGGGATATGTATTCAGATAATCCGAGTGGCTCAACTCCCTATGAATTTGTTTTTAGCACCGACCAATGTGGCTCATACGATTCGGAAAACGACTGCTATAATCGAGAACATTCTTGGCCACAAAGTTGGTTTGGAGAATCCTCTCCGATGGTTTCCGATTTATTTCATGTGTATCCTACCGATGGATATGTAAATAATATTAGGGCAAATTATCCATTTGGGGAAGTGAATAACCCAAGCAAAACAACTCTAAATGGAAGCAAATTAGGACCTTGCGTTTCTCCTGGATATTCAGGAACTGTATTTGAACCAATCGACGATTTTAAAGGAGATTTTGCTCGTACATATTTTTATATGTCGACAAGATATTACGGTGAAGATTCAGGTTGGCCTGGAAGTGCAATGACTGATGGTGCAAACTTAAAAGAATGGGCATTGGATATGATGATTGAGTGGCACAAAGCCGACACAGTAAGCCAAAAAGAGATTGATCGAAATAATAAAGTTTATACGTACCAACACAATCGAAATCCTTTTATCGACCATCCTGAATACGTGGCCGACATTTGGACAAGTTCGATTGAAGAAATTAATGACGATAAAATTAAAATTTATCCCAATCCGGCTAACGACAATTTATTTATAAAATACAATGTTAGCTCAACTTCTTTCGATTTTTCTATCTTTAATATTTTGGGGCAAAAAATGCTTTCAGATAATGACCTTGACAACGATGGTAAGCTTGAAATTAATATTTCATCTTTCGAAAAAGGAATTTATTTTCTAATTGTAACTTCTGAAAAAACACCCAAATATCGCAAAATTGTGATTGAATGAAAAACTAACTTACCCTATCAAGAAGCCTGAAAAATTGCTTATTCGTTGTAATACAATCCTTTATACTCCAATTGTCATTTTGACCACATTCCCTTTTTTTATTGTCTTGCTATTAGTAAATAGGTTCCCACAATTGAACTTTATTTCCATCTCCGTCAAGAATATGTACAAACTTACCGTAATCGTATGTTTCAATTTTGTCAACTATTGTTACACCTTCTTTTCTCAGTTCTTCTACAAGACGCTCCAAGTTTTCTACACGGTAGTTGATCATAAAGTGCTTCTCAAAGTATTTTGAATCTTCAGAGAATGGCGTCCATTGCGTTTGTGCTTTTTTTGTACTGTCTGGACTTTCGTACCATTCAAAGGTCGCACCATATGGGTTTGTGTCCAAACCAAGGTGCTTTTGATACCATTCGGTTGTTGCTTTGGGGTCTTTGCATTTAAAAAAAACGCCTCCAATTCCTGTTACTCGTTTCATTTTATTGTTATTTGTTGTTGTTATTGTCTTAACTGCGAAACCGAGACAAAAACTTGTCGCAAGTGTCAAAGTTATTAAAATTATTTTCTTCATTATTGCCATTTTAATGTGTTGTCAATTTTATTGTCGGTCTTTCTAAGCTATTGACTAACGTCAAATATTATATCTAATAATCAGCTAGTTAATTCTTTTTGTCAGTTCGAACTTCCTTTTTGCCCTTGTCGGAATCCTTTCCGACAATAGACCAAAATATACTCCAAAAATTTGGAGCAAAGAGCAAAATCTGTATGCAAATCGAACCATTCCGATTTATAGGAGTGGTTTACTCCGTCAGATTTTACTAGCGGAAAAGTCTGCTCGATTGGGCTTAGTTTTGCTTTTTAACTATTTCAAAATCATATAAAATAATGGTTTCTATTTCATCTTGCCATTGTTCAATTGAAAAAACATTTGGATATTTGTCAACTATTGATGTTTCTATATATTCTGTTCTTCCTTTTATTTTAATTTTCGCCTTAAATGTTATTGGTTTTTCAAGATGATGAACTGTCGTCAAAACAACTAATTTTGAATCCAATGAAACCAGCATATTTTATGACTCGTTGTTGGCAGAAGTTGATTATTATTGATAGTTTGTCATCCACGATGAATAATCTGAAACTATAATATAATTTGGAGACTTTTCATCTATCACTTCCAAATCCCACAATGGTAAATCAAATTTTTTATTGTCAGATAATCTTTTAACTTTTATTAGAATTCCTTTCCAATCATCAATATCTTCAACTAAGCTAATAAATTCAAATTTATCTGTATATGAAGGTTGGGTTAATTTCAATTTTTCATATTCATTTTTACTCCACCCTCCCAATATATATGGCTCCTCCCAATCAAAGTCTTCCATTCCTGTCAATATACATGGCTTTTGAATATTCTCTTCTAGAAATTTAAAGTAGACTCCTTGATTTTTTTCTGTCACAGTAGAATCGTTTGATTTTAATACATTTAAAATTCGCTTTTCTTCTTCATCCAGTGAATATCGTGCATTTATCTCTTTTTGTTTTAGCAAAGTATCATTTTGTGTATCTCTTGGTTTTGCAAGCTCTAAATCTTCTATATCTAAACATATTTCTGTATAATCAGCATCTTCGACAATACTATCAATTATATAATCCTTACTTAAACTTTCTAATGATAGACTATCTAATTCAATCGTAACCGAATTAAAACCAAGTTCAGTAATACGTCCTTGCCAACCTTCTATTTTTAAATCACCATAATCTGGCGACATTACGCCTTTCTTAACTTTTACATTATCTCCTTTTTTCATTGCACTGTGTTTTTTTCAATTTCTGCCAATATAATAGAGTTTTATTAATCGTTTTCAAACAAAAGTAACAATAAATGAGAGTCTTTCAAAAGACGAATAATGATAATCAGAGAAATAAGGAAATGATTGATAAAACTGAGTTGGACTATGTCGCTATGGGCATTCTATTTTTTGCCCTTGTCGAAATCCTTTCCGACAACAGATCAAAATATACTCCAAAAATTTGGAGCAAAGAGCAAAATCTGTAAATCGAACCGCACCTATAAATCAGAGTGGTGTACTCAGTCAGAATTTACTGGCGGAAAAGTCTGTTCGACTGTGCGTTCGGTATATTTATCTCGCCAATTTTAATTTTCTGCGATTTAAATATTCTTTAAATTCCGCAAAAGTCATTCCTTTAGTTTCTTTTGCAATTTTCTCTTTCACTTCTCTGAAAAATTTAACGGTGTCAAATTCTTTTTCTGTGATATTTGGTTTATTATTCATTTGTAATAATGTCTTTAGGTGAACGAATGTCTAATTGAATATGTCCGTTTTTAATGTTAATTGCATTGTAGCCTCTAATTCTAAAAATGTTTACAATATGTTTAAAATTCCAGCTGATTAAATAGTCAACTTTGTTAATTGTCGCACAAGCAATATGCCTGCAATCGTCAATGCTTGTTTCTCCAACCACTTTTTCTTGGATATATTCTTCGGCAAGTTGGTTGATTTCTTCTGTAATTTCTACAAATTCTGTTTGATTTTTGCCAAGACCTAAAAAATGATTTTTTACTTTTTCGGGTGCATTTTCAAGTTCATATTCGCAAAGATCAGAGTAAACACAGATTATTTCTCCATTTTTAACCATTTCAAAAAGCAATTCAGTTTCTTGTTGGAATTCAACGTCATAAATTCCACCAAAAACAGAAGTGTCGAAGTATAATCTTGGTTTTTTCATTTAACAAATATAATTCTTTTTTTTGAGATTTCTGTTAGTCAATTTCACGTTCTGTCTGTCAATGCTGACGCATACGCCTGTTGTTTATTTTTTTTGCCCTTGTCGGAATCCTTTCCGACAGCATACCAAAATATACTCCAAAAATTTGGAGCAAAGAGCAAAATCTGCAAATCGAACCGCTCCTATAAATCGGAGTAGCATACTCAGTCAGAATTTACTAGCGGAAAAGTCTGCTCGATTAGCGGATATTTTTTTCTTACATATCAAATAATCCAAATGCAAAATAACTATTTAAATCTCCCTTCTTATAGTATGAATCTCTTTCTTTTCTTGATTCATCAGTTTTTCTATTTTTATCATTATATTCCTCAATTAGTGAATAAACTGAGATATAAAAGTTTTGTAACGCACTTATCTCTGTGCCCTTTTCATCATTAAAAAAATACGAACTATATCCTATCTGCTCTCTGTCTCCTATCACTGAATCCTTTCTTAAATGATACGAATTATTTATACCAGTAATTTCATCTGGTAATGATTGAAAAGTATTATGGTCAAATTGTTGATAATCCCCTTTATGCTTATACGATTGAAAATATCCACTGAGTTTTGTAATATCACAAGAATTATAAACAAATAGATATTTTTTTGCACCTGTAATCATGCTAATATTTTCAAAATAATCTATCACACTATGGAAAATAGACTTATTTAAAGTTGTTTTTACCTCAATTACAGCAATCACTGAGTCTGATGGAACAACTACAATGTCATTAATTCTGTAGAAAGGGGCATAAAAATTAGAATCATATATTAAAATGTCGCATTGCTTAGACAACATTCCATTTTCAGATAAAATAAACCCTTGTTCGACGCTAACACTTTTTGGTAAATAATTTTTCAGAAATGACCTCAATATTTCTTCCGTTAATACTCCAATTGTTGGATTGTGTTTTTTTATAAACTGTCTTGTTTGATTTAACTTTATCAACAGTTCATCACTCACTAATTTAAAATAGTTTACCATTTTAATAATTATAAATCTATCAATTGTTTCATTTGGTCAACTTCTGTATCTGCCGTCATTATTAGTTTTAATATATCACTTTCATTAATCAACGTTTTGGGATGCCCCATATCTTTTCTTATAAGAATGTATAATTCTAAAAACAATTTTGCATGCCTCATATCACCTTCATTATTAGAAATAAATCTATTCCATTCTATGAATTTTTTTACAATTAAGTCAGGGGCGTAAATAAGCAAGTCTTTTTTAATATCAATTATCTTTGTTCCAATTACCTTGATACTTTGGTTTTTTATACCTTTTTCGGATTTAATTATGTCAAAAAACAAGGAATATACACCATGATAGAGCTTGTATTTTCTTTCTGAAAGCTGACTTTCAATTGATTTTAATTTCTCTTTTTGTTCTTTAATTATAAATCCAAGTCCAGAAGAAATAATTACCAAGACTGCGACTAGAATTTCTGAAATTGAAATTGAATATTCCATATGGCGGTTGTTTTTTTAAATAGCCCATACGTCAGTTCGTCTAACAACCTACAATATGGTTTAAATTTTGACTAAATTAAAGCGATTATACGAGCGTGCAAAATATATTGAGGTTATTTTTATAAATCACCAGAATTCGTTAAAATTTATAATTTCGAGCCCCAAATGGCGGAATATTATTAAAAATTCAAGCGGAAGTATCTAAATCTTTTTTTAGTCTTTCATATCCTATTAGATTTATAATTCTGCGTAAATTGTATGCACTAAACATAAAATTCCACCAGACAAAAGGATATTATTTGTCAACAATACTTACGTTGTCAATATCCCAAAAGCTTGCACTACCGTTTCCATCGCTGCTCGATTTATATCGAAAAGCGATTCGTACATCTGAACCGGAGTATTCCGATAAATTAATCTCGCCACTCGAAACCCAACCAGTAAAAGAACTTGTTGTATTTAAATCGAAGGTCGCCGATAATTTTGTCCAACTTGTAGTGGAAGCATCGCCAGTGTAATCGGTTGTGATATAAACTGCCATAGGTTCAGTTTCGGTGTCGGCAAAGCGACGACGGCTTGAAAATGATAAAATAGGATTTACCGCAGTTGATAAATCAAATGAAGCAGAAACTAAATAATCGTCGTTTCCTGCCCCCGTACCATCTCCGTCCCAACCATTAATTTTCATGGTTAAATCAGTTGAGTTAAATATCCAAGCAGCATCACCCGAAATGCTTTTTTTATCCCAACCACTTGGTTCGGTTCCAAAATATTCAGCTAAAATAGATGTGTACATTTGAATATCGTCAATATCACGAATATACAATCGATATTCGCTGTTATATGTGCTTAAAATTCCAGTAATATCACCAGTACCCTCTGGCAGTGTGTCATTCGCAAAAGTTGCATACGAACTATTGCTCAAAACCATTGTATTTCCATTCGCATCAACAACTGTTCTTTCGGGATAGGATTCTCCTGGGTTTGCAAAAAGATTGGTTCCTGCTTCTTGAAACGATACATTCGTGATTTTAACGAGTTTACTCAAATCACTTGTCGAAAATCCCGATGCTCCAACTACGGTTTTTGGGTCGGGAATAAAACTCAAATCAGGAAGACCATCAAGCATAACAATTGTGTCTATCTTATCGGATATTATTCTTCCTGGACCACCTTCAAAAACACTCCCAAACTGAGGAATTCCATACGAATTACCAAGGTAAAAACCTTTGCAGTTTAAATAAACAGTTTGACCAATCGGATATTTTAAATACATGTCTTTTGCGTCGATAGAAAGAACAATTCCTCCGGTTGAATCTTGCATATAAAGCTTTTTATAAATATTTCCCGACTCGTCGTTTGCTGTAATAATACCTTTAACAAAATAGTTCGAATCGATTAAATAAATTCCAGGTGAAGGAAGTGGAGATGGAGGTAAATTTTTCAATTGTTCTATAGTAATCATTGTTCCTCCGCTTGTGTCGGCTTCAGGAATATGATAAGGAGGAGTATCGAGCTCTAATTCTTTACAACTGCTAAGCGTAAGTATTCCTAAAGAAATTGTAAATATCAAAAATATTATTTGTAGTTTCATCTGTTTATTTTTTAATTTTTTTTTTATTTGCCAGATGGAATACGCCAACAATAATCATCTTGGTTGTTGTTTTATTCCAAATCATGGCTATTTCATAAATTCTATTTTTATTGTAGGTTACTATTTATCAATAACATATACATCGTCAATATCCCAATACGTTGCTGTTCCGCTACCATTACCGCTTGATTTATATCGGAAAGCTATTCGAATATTCGCTCCGGTATAAGCTGACAAATCAATATCTCCACTCGATACCCATTCGGCAAAACTTGTTGCTGTGTTTGGGTCTAAAATGGCACTCAATTCATCCCATACAGTCGTAGTAACATCTCCGGTATAATTATCGGTAATCATTACAGTCATTGGCTGTGGCTCAGTATCTGCAAATCGTCGACGATTTAAAAAAGAGAAAGAAGGACTTGCTGCATTTGCCAAGCTAAACGATGGAGAAACCAGCCAATCTTCATTTGCAACTCCTGTATTTGTTCCCCAACCATTTATTTTCATACATGTGTCGGTTGCATTGTAAGCCCACGATTCGACACCAGCAACACTGACTTTTGTCCAGTTGGATGGGTCTGTTTCAAATGTTTCGGAGACTAACATGTCATACATTTGTACATCGTCGAGGTCTCGAATATATAATCGGAATTCACTATTGTACAAACTTAAAATTCCAACAATATCGCCAAAGCCCGAAGGAATGGTATCGGCAGCAAAATTTGCATAGGTACTTGTACTTAAAACCATTGTATTTCCATTAGCATCAACCACTGTTCTTTCGGGATAATCTTCGTCTTCGTTTGCATACAAATTACCTGGGTCTTGAAAATGCACATTGGTTAATTTAACTAATTTACTAATATCGTTCGTTGTAAAACCAGTTGCTCCATTTGCTGTTTTGGGCTCGGGAACATTCACTATATCAGGAAGACCATCTAGCATAATGGCACTATCGACCAAATGCGTAGGAATACGCCCAGGACCTCCATTATAAATGTATCCAAATTGTTTGATTCCGCCATAATTCCCTAAGTAAAAATCTTGACATCTTAAATAAACAACTTGTCCAACCGGATATAAATTAAACAATGATGTTTTATCGATTTGAAGTTCTAGACCACCAGTTTCGTCTTGAATATACATTTTTTTGTATAAGCAACCCGACTCGTCGTTTGCAGTAACAACACCTTTGACGTAATATTCCGAGTCAACTTTAAAAACTGAACCGGCTGCAAGTTCTGGTGCAAGGTTAATAAAACCACTTATAGTAAGCAGTTTTGTAGAATCGAAATCGGCAACCGGAACTTCAAAAGTTGGCGTATCGAAATTCTTATCTACACATCCCAGAAGTGTAAATAATGCTGCGAAAATGGCTATTAAAAAGGGATTTAATTTATTTTTCATATCTAAAATCTTTTTCTTTTTTGGCAAATTAAATTCTGAAACTCAAATTCAAATAAAATGTTCGTCCAAATGAGTAGAAATATTTTGGAGGGAACTTCGTAACGGTTTTATTCACAAAATCAAATCTCATTTGTTCGTATCCACCTGTAATGATTTCGGTATTATCGAGAATGTTACCTATGCTGAAATTCAAGTTGATATAATATTTGTAATCAATTCTCCACGACTTTCCAATTGACAAATCAATTGTCATGGCATTTGGGATTTTCTCGATTGCAGTAATTTCATCAATTTTCATTTCGTATTCGTCAGCATACCAAGTGTTTCCATTGATTGCAGCTTCGGAACGACGCTCAGGATTGAAACTCAAATACGATTTTGTTAAATAATTAACATTGGCATTAAAAAACCAATAATTGACATAATATTTCAAGCCAAAAGAGCCGACTGCTTGAGCTCCGGGCAAATAATAATTATTGATGTATATTGTTTTTGATGAATCAGCTTGAGAACCATTTTCAACTGAGACGGTTGCTGTTGGTCTCGAAATGTAGCGATTGTCAGCATAGGAACCGGCTAACAAAACACTAAGTTGATTTGTTATTTTTACTTCAGAGCCAAACTCAATTCCTTTAAGATTTTGATCGACATTGGTCATTGAATAGTTAACATACGATTTTAATTCGTCGTGATAGAAACTGTTTAAGGTCGTTTTATCAAGCATAAAAGTATTATATGCTGTGATTTTTGCATTAAACCTTTTGTATTTTATTACATACGAAAAATCTGCGGTATAAATAATTTCGCTTGATAAGCTATCAATTAAATCGTCCTTGATACGCGGCGACAAATATGAATTTTTAGGGCTTGGTGCTTTTGTTTCGTAAAGACCATTTGCAATAAAATAGTGATGCCCAGATAATTTAATTGTTGCTCCTGCTTTTAGTCCATAGTTCAAAAAAGATGTGTGTGCTGATTCTCCAAAAGAATTTTCAGGAGCACGACCATTTTTCATGTTTCCAACTCTCCAAAACTCTGTATGCACGACGTTTGCTCCTGCGTAAAATTCGAAATTATCGTAAATAAATTTCGATTGTGCCCAAACATCTTCCGAATTAACATGAATATCGTAATCGTATCCAAAACGATCTCCTTCGTAACAAACTCTATTTGGATTGTTTAAATCATTTTGTATAATTGAGTCGTTTCCTGGAAAATCTCTTTCGGCAAATTGGTCAACATCAACCCAAAAGTAGTTTCCTTCTTGGTCATCGTATTCGAGCAAATCGTCGATTAATTTATAGTGATTGACTTTGTAACGACTAACTTCAGCACCACCCGAAAGGGTAATGTTTTCGGTTAAAATATGATTGATGTTTGAGCTTAAACTGTATCGATTGTGGTCATCACGTCTATCTTCAATCATATACTTGGCTTGACCATTTTCTTCTTGATTTTGGTTAAGATAGGCAACATAATTTACATAATACAATTCGTCCCAATCTACTTGTCGAATTGCTTCGCTACCCGACCAAATATCTGCAATGTAACTTTGTAATTCGTCGTCGTCGGTAATATAACTTGGCAATAATCGGTAGTAGTCTGGTCTTGGGTCATATGCATTGTACCAATTTAGTGCTTTGTTCGAAAATGTTCCGAACGAATAAGCCAAAGCCGTTGTTATTTTTGTTTTTGTTGATGGAGTAAACACATGATTAGCAACAATCATTGGTTGGTGTACGTATCTCGTTTTAGCATTTCTTTTTTCACCATTTTGGTAACCCCAGTTAGGATTGTAGTAATTACTTCCTGCTAAATCGTAAGCTTCTTGAGTTGAGCCTGCTTGCAAACCTCTTTCGGTTGGTGCTCCAAATCCCGATAAAACAAAAGAATGCTTGTCATTAAGTTTTTTCTCAATTGCTCCTAAATATGACCAACTATCGTAAAATGTTCCATCAACATAACCTTCGTTTGCCCATCGGCGAGCACCACTAAACATAAAAGCCCAACCGTTTTTATTTAATCCAGATGCATAGGTGTACATAACCCGTTGTCTATAGCTTCTGTTCCCTAATGAATAGGTAACTTTGTTTTGTTTTCGATAAGTCGATGGTTGTGTAGAAATATTTGTCGCTCCTCCTATATCGCCAAAACCAAATAACCCTGATGATAAACCAACATACGAATCTTTGTTACGAGTAGCATCATTTAATCCGCCCCACATTGACCAGCTAGTTCTTCCCATTTCTGGATTTTCGACAGAAACACCATTCATATAAATCGACGAATAGCTATTGTCGTAACCTCTCATTTTGAAGAACATTGGACCAAAGGTAAATGCTGCAGTTCGTGCATAAACATCTTTCGATGAATTCAATAAACTTGGCATTGCTCCTCCGTCGCCTTCATCTAAAAAGTCTCCGGTTACAATGTTGTCTTCGACTACATCAATATCCATTTCTTCTTCAGAATTCTCGCCTAATGCCAATTCTCCAATATTGATTTCTGTTTTATTTACTTTTATAATTTGTTTAAACGAAGCAATTCCTTCTGCTTCAACAATTATGGTTGCTTTTCCTTGTGGAACTTCGTTAAGTTCGAAATAACCGACCTCGTTCGTATTTGTTTGCAGAACACCTATTTTAACTACTGCATTTTGAATAGGTTTTTTGGTTTCTCCGTTTACAACTGTTCCCGATAGTTTCGCATTTTGAGCAAACAATCCGGCAGAAAGGAAAAACAAAAAAATAAAGATTGCGTTTTTCATATATATATTTTAGAAATACTTTTAAAAAAAGAGGTACAAGTTTAGCAATTTTTTGATTAACCGAAGCTACATTAATCAAAAAAAACTTACATTTGCTCTCTTTTTGATGAAAAAGGCAAACATTTAATTCAAATACATGTAAATTATGAATCGTACAAAAAAATTACTTTACGGCTTTCTTACAATATCATTAAGTTTATTTGCAGCAAAATCTTTTTCGCAACAAGATATTGATTCAAATTTATACAAAGTAGAAGTAATCGCTTTCTATAATCTCGAAAATATTTTTGATACAATCGACGACCCAGATGTTCACGATGAAGAATTTTTACCTGGTGGCGGAAATAATTGGGATACCAAAAAATATTACAGTAAATTGGAAAGAATGGCGAGTACAATAGCTCGTTTTGGCGAAGAGTATGTTAAGGGTGGTCCTATGATTGTAGGAATTTGTGAAATTGAGAACCGTGGTTGTACACAAGATTTAATAAATGCTCCAGCATTAAAAAATTCCAATTACGATTTTGTTCAATACGAAGGTCCTTACGCAAGAGGAGTTGATGTTGCATTAATTTATCGCAAAGATTATTTTAAAGTTACCAATAGTCGAGCAGCAGAATTAGTTTTACCTGATAATTACAAAACAAGGGATATATTGGTTGTTTCTGGTTTGTTGGAAGGAGAACCGATACATGTGTTAGTGAATCACTGGCCTTCTCGTGGTGGTGGCAAGAAAAGTGAAGTTGGAAGGATTGCTGCAGCAACTTTGTGTCGTTCGTTGGTTGATTCAATTATCGCAACCGATGCAAATGCTAAAGTAATAGTAATGGGAGATTTAAACGATGATCCAACAAACGAAAGCGTGGCTAAACATTTAAAGGCAAATGGCAGTATTGATAAATTAAGCGAGGGTGAATTATTCAATACAATGGCTCCTATTTTAAAGCGAGGTATCGGAAGTTTAGCTTATCAGGATAATTGGAATTTATTCGATCAAATTATTATTACTCAACCTTTTTTAGGCGAAGATAAATCGACTTTTAAATTTCATTCAGCGACTGTTTTTAACAAAAATTTCTTGGTCCAAAAAGATGGGCAGTATGCAGGATATCCTTTCAGAACTTTTTCTGGAGGCGTTTATACCGCAGGTTATAGCGATCACTTTCCGACATTTATTTATTTGATTAGAGATTTGAAGAAATAATATACAGTTGAAATTTTGTTATATATAAACAAGGCACTAATATTCAAATGTTAGTGCATTGTTTTTTTGCAAAATCATCGATTTGTTTCTTAAATCATCAAAAATATTATGGCGAACCAAAAAAGAAATTAATTTAATTTTAGCATTCTTAATTTTTAAATTATATTTGTGAGCATCATATTTTTTAAAAATATTTATGATTAAATTACAATTTCTGTCAGCTGTATTGTTGTTCCTTTTCAGTGTAAGTGCAGTTTCTGCATCGGAGGAGATCAAAGAGGAAAAATCGACAAACGATATTATTTTTGAGCATATCAGTGACTCTCACTATTGGCATATTCTCGATTATACCGACGATTCTGGCGTTGAACATCCAATTGCTTTTCCTCTTCCTGTAATTTTAGTTGCAAATGGTCAATTCGATGTGTTTATGTCAAGCGAATTCCACCATGGTCATCAAAAGGTAACAAAAGGCAAAAATACATATCAGCTCTATCACGACAAGGTTTATATTGTTGAAGATACAGCAAAAATTCAGCACGTTGTTGTTGAATCCGATACCTTAACCAAAGCAATAGCTAAATCGGAACATGAAATTGATGTAGCTCCAACCAATATGGTTCTGTTAGATTTTTCGATTACCAAAAATGTTGCATCATTATTTTTATCGGCACTTTTACTTTTACTGATTTTCATCCCTGTTGCAAAAGCATACAAAAAAACAACCAATTCAGCTCCTAAAGGACTTCAGAGTTTTATGGAACCCATAATTCTTTTTGTTCGCGACGATATTGCTGTTCCGAACATTGGAAAACATAAATATCAAAAGTATTTGCCATACTTATTGACCGTTTTCTTTTTCATTTGGATAAACAATATGATGGGACTAATTCCATTTTTCCCAGGAGGAGCAAATGTTACCGGAAATATTGCCGTTACATTTATTTTAGCAACTTCTACCTTGTTGGTTACTAATTTTAGTGGAAACAAGAATTATTGGAAGCATATTTTTGCAATGCCGGGACTTCCGTTTTGGTTGTTACCTATTATGATTATTGTCGAATTAATAGGAATTATCGCCAAGCCTTTTGCTCTTATGATACGGCTTTTTGCAAACATTACGGCAGGACACATTATTGTCCTTAGTTTACTCTCGTTAATATTTATTTTCAAATCAATATATATTGCTCCAGCATCAGTCGCATTTGTTCTGTTTATGGACATATTAGAACTGTTCGTTGCTGCATTGCAGGCATACATTTTTACAATGCTTTCAGCATTATTTATTGGTTTGGCAGTACAAGAACATCACTAATGAATTTCAATGTTTAACCTTAATATAATTTAAAATGGAAGCATTCTCAGTAGCAGCAATTGGAGCCGGTTTAGCAGTAATTGGAGCAGGTATCGGTATTGGTAAAATTGGTGGTTCAGCAATGGAAGCAATAGCTCGTCAACCCGAAGCTTATAACAAAATTCAAACAGCAATGTTGATTGCTGCAGCTTTGGTTGAAGGTGTTGCTCTTTTCGCTGTGGTTGTATCACTTATTAAGTAACAAATTAGGTTTTGGTAGCGGTTGGCTACCAAACCATTTTAAAGACTGATTTAAAAACTAAACATAATAAATAAAAAGTATGGATTTAGTAACCCCGGGAATAGGCTTGATATTTTGGGCAACGATAACCTTTATATTGTTATTGTTATTGCTCAGAAAATTTGCGTGGAAGCCAATTTTAAATGCTGTTAAAGCAAGAGAAAAGTCAATTGAAGAAGCTTTAAAATCAGCCGAAAAAGCAAAAGAGCAGATGGTTCAGCTTCAATCTGATAATCAAAAAATTATCAACGAAGCAAAACTCGAACGCGATAGATTAATGAAAGAAGCTCGTGAAGTAAAAGATAAAATTATCAGCGAAGCAAAAGAGCAAGCCAATATCGAAGCAAAAAAACTCATGGAAATTGCCAAACAAAATATTGAGAACGAGAAATCAGCAGCAATTGTTGAAATCAAAAACTTGGTTTCAAACTTATCAATTGAGATAGCTGAAAAGATATTGCGTAAAGAGTTGAAAGGTGACGACAAACAAAAAGAACTTATCGAAAAATTGTTGAAAGAAGCAAAATTTAATTAATAGCTGATTTAATGAATCAAAGTAAAATAACCGTACGTTACGCAAAAGCACTTTTTTTGACATCTAAAGAAAAAGGACTTTTGGAAAAAGTATATTCCGATGTTTTTTCGTTATATGAAATTTTTCGTACCGTAAAAGAAATTAATCTTCTATATAACGATCCTGTTATTAAAACGTCCCAAAAAATTAAAATTACTGAAAGAGTTTTTTCTAACAGTGTAAATAAATTAGTTTTTGACTTTTTGAAACTGATTATTACCAATAAACGAGAAAGTCACATCTTAGACATTATTCGCAATTTTATCGATTTATATAAAAAAGAAAAAAACATTAAAACGGCTTATCTTTCAACTTCAGGAATTGTTGACCAAGAAATTATTAAGGAGTTGACCGAGAACATTAAAAAAGCACTAAATAGCGAAATAGAACTTCACCACAAAACCGATGAAGAAATTATTGGCGGATTTGTATTGAAAATTGAGGGAAGCCAATACGACGCTAGCGTGGCTACACGATTAAAAATATTGAAAAGAGAGTTGATTAATACAACATTTGAAACAAAATTACCTAAAATCGAAAACTAATATACATTATGGCCGATATTAAACCCGCAGAAGTATCAGAAATTCTAAGACAACAATTAGAAGGATTCAAAACAGAAGCAGAACTCGAAGAAGTTGGTACCGTTTTACAAGTTGGTGACGGTATTGCTCGTATTTATGGATTATCTAACGTTCAAGCAAACGAAATGATTGAATTTGAAAATGGAATCAAAGGAATCGTTTTAAATCTTGAAGAAGATAATGTTGGAGCTGTTCTTTTAGGTTCTTCGGAAGAAATTAAAGAAGGAGATACCGTAAAACGAACAAGAAAAATTGCTTCGATAAAAGTTGGAGAAAATGTATTAGGAAGAGTAATTAACACTATTGGAGAACCTATTGATGGTAGAGGACCTATTACAGGCACAACTTACGAGTTACCACTCGAAAGAAAAGCTCCCGGAGTTATTTATCGACAACCTGTTCAAGAACCTCTTCAAACAGGAGTAAAAGCAATTGACGCTATGATTCCGATTGGACGCGGTCAACGAGAGTTAATTATTGGCGACCGACAAACCGGAAAAACGGCGATTGCAATTGATACAATTATCAATCAAAAAGATACACACAAAACCGATAAACCCGTATTTTGTATTTATGTTGCTATTGGACAAAAAGGTTCGACTGTGGCACAAATTCTAAAAACATTAGAAAAACACGGTGCGATGGACTATACGGTTATTGTTTGTGCAACAGCGTCTGACCCTGCTGCTTTACAATTTTATGCCCCATTTGCAGGAGCTGCAATCGGAGAATATTTTAGAGACACTGGACGCCATGCGTTGATTATTTACGATGATTTATCGAAACAAGCGGTTTCGTATCGTGAAGTTTCATTATTACTTAGAAGACCTCCAGGACGTGAAGCATATCCAGGCGATGTTTTCTATCTTCATTCAAGATTGCTCGAAAGAGCTGCAAAAATCATCAATTCTGATGAAATTGCTCGCCAAATGAATGATTTACCAGATGTTCTCAAACCGTTGGTAAAAGGTGGTGGTTCGTTAACTGCACTTCCGATTATTGAAACTCAAGCGGGAGACGTTTCTGCATATATTCCAACCAATGTAATTTCGATTACAGACGGCCAAATTTTCCTTGAATCGAATTTATTCAATTCAGGTATTCGACCTGCTATTAATGTTGGTATTTCGGTATCACGAGTTGGAGGTAATGCTCAAGTAAAAGCAATGAAAAAGATTGCTGGAACACTAAAACTTGACCAAGCTCAATATCGTGAATTAGAAGCGTTTGCTAAATTTGGTTCTGACCTTGATGCTGCCACAAAAGCGGTACTTGATAAAGGAGCAAAAAATGTTGAAATATTAAAACAAGGACAATATTCGCCAATTCCTGTTGGAAAACAAATTGCAATTATTTATTGCGGAACAAAAGGCTTGTTAAAAGATGTCCCTGTTAAAAGTGTTTCAGAATTTGAACGTTCGTTTGTTGACTATTTAGGGGTAAAACATCAAGACGTGTTGGACAACTTATCGAAAGGAATTCTAAACGACGAAATTATAAAAACACTAGAAACGGTTGCGTTGGATATTGCATCAAAATACAAAGTGAATTAATATACAATAAGGTAATCTGAATAAATGCATTTGAGATGGCAAATTTAAAAGAAATTAGAACTCGTATATCTTCAGTAAATTCAACCAAGCAGATTACAAGTGCTATGAAAATGGTGTCTGCGGCAAAGCTAAGAAAAGCCCAAGATGCAATTATTCAGTTACGACCTTATGCCAATAAACTACACGAAATTTTATCGGATATTTCACAAAATATTGATTCAACAGAGGATAATATTTACGCACAACAACGAGAGTTAAAAAAGGTATTAATTATCCCAATAACTTCAAACAGAGGTCTTTGCGGTGCATTTAACACCAATGTAATTAAAAAGTCATTGAACATTGCTCAAGAAAAATTTTCGAGTGTTGATGTTAGTTATTTAGCGATTGGAAAAAAGTCTCGCGATTTTTTCAAAAATCCTAGATTTAAGATGATTAACAACTATACTGAAATATTCGACGAACTAAATTTTACGACTGCTTCGGAAATAGCCGACTCGGTTATGCAATATTTCGAAGAAAAGAAATTTGATAAAATAATATTGGTTTACAATCAATTTAAAAATGCAGGAGTTCAAATCTTAACCGAAGAGCAATTTCTTCCAATAGTTTCGGAAACAGAAAAGTCAAAATTCCAAAAGGATTATATTTTTGAACCGAATAGCGAATACATTGTACAACAATTAATACCAAAATCACTTAAAATACAATTTTTTAAAGCATTACTCGATTCAAATGCATCGGAACATGGAGCCAGAATGACTGCAATGCACAAAGCTACCGATAATGCAACTGAATTGCTCAAAGCATTACGATTGAATTATAATAAAGCACGTCAAGCCGCAATTACAAACGAGATTCTCGAAATTGTAGGCGGGGCAGAGGCTTTGAAGGGTTAATGAAATTCAGATTTTGTTATTTAAAATAAAAAAGCCGGATTAACCGGCTTTTTTATTACTCTGAAGTTGAATCTACTAGGATTCGTCCGCAAAATTCGCAAACAATAATTTTCTTTCTTGAACGAATATCTAATTGTCGTTGAGGTGGAATTTTGTTGAAGCAACCTCCACAAGCATCTCTTTCAACAGCAACAACAGCTAATCCATTTCTTGCATTTTCTCTGATTCGCTTATAGGCAGTCAATAATCTAGGTTCGATAATTTCTTCAACCTTTTTTGATTTTTGTGCCAATGTATCTTCCTCTTTTTTTGTCTCAGAAACGATTTGAGCCAATTCGTTTTTCTTTTGCATTAAGTCTTTTTCCTTTTCGCTTAATATTTCCTTTGATTCGTCAATACTCGCTTTTTTCTCTTCGATTCTTTCGGCAAACTCACGAATTCTTTTTTCAGCCAATTGAATTTCTAAACCTTGGAATTCGATCTCTTTCGACAATGAATCATATTCTCGGTTATTTCTAACATTCATTTGCTGAGCTTCATATTTCTTAATAGCTTCTTGAGCATCTGAAATAACTTTTTTCTTTTCGGTAACCGAAGCATCAAATTCTTTATTCTCTTGAATAAAATTTGTTATACGCGTTTCTAAACCGGCTATCTCGTCTTCTAAATCTTGAACTTCGAGGGGTAATTCTCCTCTGAGTGTTTTTATTTTATCAATTTCCGAATCGACAAGTTGCAATTCGTACAAAGCTTTCAATTTTTCCTCTACAGTAACCTCTGCTACTTCTTGTTGTGTGGTCTTTTTAACTTTAGCCATTTCTTAATAATAATTAATAGGATTTGTTTTAATCTCTGATAAATATAACGCAAAGTTAGGAATATTTTTTTTAAGTATATCATTAAAAAGTTCTACCGAAAATTGTTCACTTTCGTAATGTCCTACATCGGCAATAATTATTTTGCCTTCGGCATCAAAAAATTGATGATACTTAAAATCTCCTGTTATAAAAATATCTGCTTTAGCTGCGATTGCATTTTTTAAAAATGAACTTCCGCTTCCTCCACAGACCGCTATTTTTTTAATTTTTTTGCCCGATAATTCGGTGTGCCGAATAATCGACAAGTTGAATGTCTTTTTTAAATGATTAAAAAACTTAATTTCTTCGATTGGTTCTTTTAGCTCGCCAATCATTCCGGCTCCAACATCGCTTAATTTGTTTTCTAATGGGAAAATATCATAAGCAACTTCTTCGTAAGGATGAACTTTTAATAAAGCATTTATTACCTTGTTCTTTAGAAATCTTGGAATAATTGTTTCTAATTTGCTTTCCTTTTCGTGGTGTATTTCTCCAATTTTTCCAACAAAAGGATTTGCGTCGTTCTGTGCTCTGAAGGTTCCTGTTCCTTCGGCTGAAAAACTGCAACAATCATATTTCCCTATATGTCCAGCTCCTGTATTAAAAATTGCTTCTTTAACCATTTCAAGATGCGATATGGGAACAAATGTTACTAATTTTAATAATTCGTTATCTCGCGGAACTAATATTTTACAATTTTGCAATTCTAGTTTTTCGCATATTTTCGCATTTATTCCATTTTCAACATTGTCGATATTGGTGTGAGCTGAATAAATTCCAATGTCGTTTTTTATAGCTTTTATTATAATTCGCTCAACGAAATTTGCTCCGTTGATTCGTTTTACTCCTCCAAAAATTAAAGGATGATGCGAAATAATAAGTTTAATATTTTTTAAAATAGCTTCGTCAATTACTTCTTCTGTAATATCAACAGTCAACAAGGCAGAATCAACCTCTGTATCCATTTTGCCGATTTGCAAGCCCGAATTATCGTAACTTTCTTGGTACGAAATCGGAGCTATTTCCTCGATATACGAAACTATTTCTTTTATTTTCATCTTTAAAAACCATTTACAGAAAAACCACATTCCCTATCATTATTAGGAAATGCCCATAAGAAACTTACATAAAAGGTGAAAATCTTGATTATGATAAATCTTCTCGAATTGCGAGAAGTTCGTTTCTAATTTCTTGTAAAATTTTTACAACTTTAAAATTATTTTCTGTATCTTCTTTATTTTCTTTTAATTTCTTTTTAGCTCCGCTAAGCGTCATTCCTCGTTCTTTAACTAAGTGAAAAATGATATGGAAATTATCAACATCTTGTTGAGTAAAAAGCCTATTTCCTTTATTGTTTTTCTTGGGTTTAATAATATCAAATTCCTTTTCCCAAAACCGAATGAGAGAAGTATTTACATCAAACATTTTTGCAACTTCTCCAATCGGATAAAACAACTTTTCTACTTTTTTTTCTTTATATGGCACAACTATAAATTTTAATCAAGTGTTTGTCCTCCCTCTTGAGCTGATAATTCAATCATCTTATCGTACTCTTCAGGTGTTAAATCAAGATAGAAGTAATTAATTGGGTCGGTTGATTTTCCATTTTTATGCACTTCGTAGTGCAAGTGTGGTCCAACCGATTTTCCTGTATTTCCTACAGTTCCTATTACCTCTCCTCGTACTAATTTTTGTCCTTCTGTAACTTCAATTTTGTGCAAATGTGCATAGAGCGTTTCATAGCCAAAACCATGGTCGATAAGTACATGGTTTCCGTATCCTCTATCCGAATTTTCAATCTTTCTAACAACTCCATTTCCGGCAACATAAATCGGAGTCCCAATTGGAGCGGTAAAGTCAATCCCATGATGAAATTTTTTGGTTCCCTTATAAATAGGATCAAAACGAATTCCGTAATACGACGATATTCGGGTTAAGTCTTTGTTCAAAATTGGCTGAATAGCGGGAAGGCTTACAAGCCTCATTTCTTTGTTTTTAGCTAAATTTATTACTTCATCGTAAGATTTTGACTGAACATATAGTTTTTTGGTAATGTTATCTAGCTTTTGCGATGTGCCTATAACTATGTTTGAACTTTCGTAACCCTCCAAATCTTCGTATCGATTTACGCCGCCAAAACCAGCATTTCTTATCGAACTTTGAATAGGTTCTGCTTCAAAAATTACTCGATATAAATTATCGTCTCGATATTGAATATCTTGCAAAACTTCACTTACTTGATCGATTTTTTTATTCAAAATTTCATATTGTAGCAATAAGTTTGCATTCTCGCTTTTTAACTTACGTTCTTTAGGCGAATCAAATAGGTAATTAAATACAAAAAAATAAAAGATAGCAGCAAGCAAAAAACTAACAGACAAATGCGGGAGCACTCTCAGAATTTTTTTCTTGAAGCTAAAATGAATTTTGTCGTAGCTTAACGATTCAGGATTAAACTTATATTTGTGTTTCGCCATCATCTCGATTAAAGAAAGTAAGTCTTTAATACGACAAATTTAATTAAATAATCTAAATTTGCAAGTCGTTTTTATGTTAATTAACAATATTTTACAAATTTATAATTGACGAAAGTATATGAATTCTAATGAGATAAGAAAGTCGTTTCTTGATTTTTTCAAATCGAAATTGCACGAGTTTGTGCCATCTTCTCCTATGGTTGTGAAAGATGATCCAACCTTGATGTTTACCAATGCAGGGATGAATCAATTTAAAGATATTTTTTTAGGAAACAAAGAAGTGAAATTTCCGAGAGTTGCCAATTCTCAAAAATGCTTGAGAGTTTCTGGAAAACACAATGATTTAGAAGAAGTTGGACACGACACATATCACCACACTATGTTCGAAATGCTTGGAAATTGGTCGTTTGGCGATTATTTCAAAAAAGAAGCTATCGAATGGGGATGGGAGTTTTTGACCGACGTGCTAAAAATATCAAAAGATAGATTGTACGTTTCGGTTTTTGAAGGTAGCAAGGAGGATAATGTTGATGCAGATAACGAAGCTTTCACGATTTGGAAAAATTTAGTTGTGGAAAACAAAATTATTTACGGTTCTAAAAAAGATAATTTTTGGGAAATGGGAGATACTGGCCCTTGTGGTCCATGTTCCGAAATACACGTAGATATTCGCTCCGACGAAGAAAGAAAAAAAATACCGGGACGAGAACTTGTAAATCACGACCACCCGCATGTAATTGAAATATGGAATCTGGTTTTCATTCAATATAACCGAAAAGCCGATGGAAGTCTCGAAAATTTACCTTCAGTACATGTCGATACAGGAATGGGATTCGAACGTCTTTGCATGGTAATGCAAGGAACCAAGTCGAATTACGATACCGATGTTTTTCAACCGATTATTCAAAAAATTGCAGTTTTAGCAAATATAAAATACGGAAGTAATCTTGAGTCAGATATCGCAATGCGAGTTATTGCTGACCATTTGCGAGCTATTTCATTTGCCATTGCTGACGGACAACTTCCTTCGAATAATAAAGCAGGATATGTCATACGAAGAATTTTGCGAAGAGCTGTTCGCTACGGATATACTTTTTTAGGATTTAACGAACCGTTTATCAATAAATTGGTTGGTACATTGGTTCAAAATTTAGGTGCGGCTTTCCCCGAATTAAAATCACAACAACAACTTATCGAAAAAGTTATTTTCGAAGAAGAGGCCTCGTTCTTAAGAACCTTAGAAAACGGAATACGCTTGTTGGATCAAATTATGTCGAAAAATAAATTGGCTAAAAATTCAATTGTAAACGGAGCCAATGTTTTTGAACTTTACGATACTTATGGATTTCCATTAGATTTAACACAGTTAATTCTGAAAGAAAACGGTTTAACCGTTAACATCGATGAATTTAATGCTGAAATGTTGCAACAAAAAGACCGCTCGCGAAATGCCGCAACAGCAACTACCGAAGATTGGACAATTGTTAAAGAAGACGAAAAAGTTGAATTTGTTGGTTATGATAAAACAGATGCTGAATTGTCGATAATTCGATATAGAAAAATAACCACGAAAGAAACAGAATTTTATCAGTTAGTTTTTAATGCAACTCCTTTCTATGCTGAAAGTGGAGGACAGGTTGGCGATAAAGGTTATATCGAAGCCGATGGCGAAAAAATTCAAATCGTTGATACAAAAAAAGAAAACAATTTGATTATTCACATTGTCGAGCAACTTCCGAAAAATACGAAGGCTAAATTTAAAGCAGTTGTCAACAACAACGAGCGAACACGAACTGCTTGCAATCATACGGCAACTCACTTATTGCACGAAGCGTTGAGAGAAGTGCTAGGAAATCATGTCGAGCAAAAAGGTTCGTTGGTAAATCCAGATTATTTGCGATTTGATTTTGCTCATTTTCAAAAACTTACAGATGAGGAAATTGAAAAAGTCGAGCTTATTGTGAATCGTAAAATACGAACCAACATTCAACTCAACGAAAAAAGAAATATTCCTGTAAATGAAGCTAAAGAAATGGGGGCAATGGCTTTGTTTGGCGAAAAATACGGAGATTTCGTTCGAGTGATTAAGTTTGCTTCGTCGATTGAGCTTTGTGGAGGAACACATGTAAAATCAACAGGAGAAATCGGATTTTTTAAAATTATTTCTGAAAGTGCTATTGCTGCCGGAATAAGACGGATTGAAGCAATTAGCTCGGTAAAAGCCGAAGAATATATCAATGCTGAATTAAAAACCTTGAGGGAAATTAAATCAAGACTCAAAAATTCAAAAGACATTTTAAAAAGCATCGACAATTTGTTTGAAGAAAACGAAACACTTCAAAAACAAATCGAAGAATTTGGTAAAGAAAAAGCCGGCTTGGTAAAAAAACAACTCCATTCCAAGATTCAACAAATCAACGGAATAAACCTTATTGCCGAAATTATTGATATTTCAAATCCAAACGACATTAAAGATATTGCATATCAACTGAAAGGTGAAATCGATAATCTATTTTTGGTGCTTGGAGCAAAAATCGACGATAAAGCAAATTTAACAGTCATGATTTCTGACAATTTAGTAAGTACAAAAAATCTAAATGCAGGCTCTATCATTCGCGAAATAGCTAAAGAAATTCAAGGCGGCGGCGGCGGTCAAGCATTTTATGCAACAGCTGGAGGCAAAAATCCCGAAGGTCTTATTAAAGCTATCGAAAAAGCAAAAAGTTTCGTATAAAAATTGGCAAAACAACAAGGGGCTTAAGCCCCTTGTTGTTAGTTTTACTTTTTGCTTATCAAGCTCATATAATTCTGTAAAATAATCGTTGCACTAATCTCGTCAATCAACTCTTTGTTTTGACGATTTTTCTTTTTCATGCCCGATTCAACCATCGACTGAACTGCCATTTTTGAAGTATAACGTTCGTCAAGCGTATGGACTTCAAGCGATGGATACAATTTTTTCAGTTTGTTCACAAAACCTACAACATGCGGAGTTGCATCAGTCGCTGTATTGTCTAAGTGTTTCGGAAAACCCACCACAACAGCATCAACTTTTTCTCGCATGAAATAACTACTTAAAAAATCCCAAATGTCTTTAGAATGAACCGTAGTTAGTCCGGTTGCAATAATTTTTAAAGGGTCGGTAACAGCAAGTCCAATTCGTTTATTTCCGTAATCGACAGCTAAAATACGCCCCATTAATCAACTACAATAACTAAGTATTTTGATGCTTTCCAGAAATCAGTAGGATTTGTAATTACTAAACTATCGGCTTTATCGGTTCCGTATATTTTGTACGACGAACTTGGATGGGTAGTAATTAATCGTGCTTTTTTGCTGAAAAGTTTTATTTGACGTGTTTTGCGAATATCAATTTTTTCAAAATAATCTTTATTGAAATCTTCCATAAGTTTTTCTATTTTTCCAATACCAATGAAACCACCTTCTTTGGTGATAATTTGGTGTGCTTTCAACTCTTTATCGGTTCCAAAAACATAATATGCAACGTTTAGCTCGTCGGTTTTGTCGGTAATCGCTTGCTCTTTTATTTCGATGGTTTCTTTCAAGGTATCAACTTCAATTTTTAAGTCTGCAATTTCGAAATTTAAGGCTTTAAGTTCTGTTTTTAACGATTCTATATGTGCATCTCTTTCTTCGAGTTGTTTAGTCATTCGTGCAATGATTTTTTCAAGCTCGGCAACTTTCATATTTGCTTTCTTCAATTTTTTCTTCATCTGTGCAAGCTCATTTTTACTTTCTTGCATTTTTTGATAAATAAGTTGAATGTCTTCGTTTATTTTTACACTTAAATCGCTATCCGATTCAGCATTTTGTGTCGAAAGAATGGTTACAATGTTTTCCTTTTCTTTGATTTCGGTCAAATTTGCTTCAATTTGGTTTAACGAAAGTAAAAATTCGTTAATCGTTTCGTCTTTCAACGATGCCTCGTTTGCTAAACTGTCGTTTATGGCTTGCAATTTCAATAGTTCAGGATTTTGCTCCGAGTTACAAGAAAGTACAAATAATGCTATAACAAGATAAAAAATATTTTTCATGATTTTAAAATTAAATAATTAATTAGCAAATGTATCGTTTTTAACGATAGGATATATCTAAGAGATGATGTTTTTTTTATTAAATATCACCTATAAGTGTAAAAAGCCGATTTCCCCAACCCTTACAAACGTATGCTCCATCACTTCCTTACTTTGTTACTCCATAACTTCATCATTCCGTTACTTCATAACTTCCTCACTCCCTTACTTCATAACTCCATCACTTCGTTACTCCATGACTTCATCACTTCGTTACTTCATAACTTTGTTACTTCCAGTATGTTGTTAAACATTATCTCTTTAATTCTTTGATTAATCTATGCATTTGAGATGCTAATCAAATTTGTGTTATGATTAACTTGCATTTCTAATAGTTTTAACTTATTTTTATGTTGGCAAAAAAGCCTAGTTTGCAGAAACTAAGTTCATTGATTTTACGTACAAACAAAAAAAAGAGTAAGCTACACAGATGCCTGATAGCTACATAGATGTCCCAAAAGCAACCCAAAGGTGGTAATTGAGCGAAGTCGAAACACCAAAAAATAGTTGCTGAGGTGGCTACATAGATGTTACTTGCTACATAGATGCCTCTCTTTTTTGTAACAATTTATTAAACTTAACTTATTAACCCATTAATGGCTAAAAGTTATTTTTGAAATGCAAAAATGAAAAGTTATGAAAAAGATGATAAATATTATTCCCAATAGCATGTCGGTTAACCCACAGACGAATTATCTCGTTAAGTTTTTGCGAACATTCGTTATTATTTTTGTAATGCTCTTGTGGGCGAATTTGGGTTGGGGGCAAATTTTAACGTTTGAGTTTTCTGCATTAGGTGGTAGTGAGGCTACTGCTGCTTCAAATTCAAATGATGCAAACTTATCTTCATCAACAATTTCACGTGGAGCAGGACTAACTGCTGCTGCAAATGGAGGGCGTTATAATGCTACGAGTTGGGCATTGACATCAATAGCAAACTCTGTTTCGGGTAACGATTATATGCAGTTTACAATTACTCCTAATTCTGGCTATCAATTTTCTGTTAGCTCAATTACCATCAGTTTGCAAAGATCGGCTACAGGGCCGCGTGGGATTGCATTAAGAAATTCCTTAGATAGTTATGCTTCGAATTTAGATGCTGAAAAATCAATAACTGACAATACTACGACTCAATCATTTACGTTTACATTTTCACAAAGTAATTCAACATCTGCTGTAACATATAGAATTTATATGTGGGCAGAAGATGTTGCTGGTTCAGGAGGGCCTGGAGATTTCACAGGGAATGACATTATTGTGAATGGTAGTGTAACCTCTACAGGAGGGGGAAACGATGCAGATTCCCAAGTTTCTACTGGAGCAGGTTCAGAGCCAGCAACTGTTGCTTCAACGGTTGATACCGATGGCGAAAGAGTACTTGTATTTGATGTAAATTTTTCAGATTTAAGTACAGCCGATGCATTGGCAACCATAATCGACCAAATAGTTTTTACACCTGGTTCGGCAAACGAAGTTGCCGATTGGACAGATGCAATTGCCGGTGCAAAACTTTGCGGCAATGATTTAACTTGCGGTTCTGCCGATTTAGTGGGGACTGTTGGTGCTACAAGTATCACATTTTCGGGTGCCGATTTTATTTCGATTGCCGATGGTACAAACGAAACGTATCAGTTAAAAATTTGGTTAAATACTGATTTATCAGGCATTACCGATAACGATATTTTGGAATTTGCTTTAGATTATTCCGATATTACTTGCGATGCAACTGGCTCTTCATTTGGTAGTGGAGCCCCCGAAAGTGGTGATGCTAATTGTGTGATTGATATTGATGCAACACAACTAATTTTTACATCAAGCACTCCACCTGCAACTGGAGCACCAAGTACAAATTTTAGTGTAGAAATTAGTGCTGTTGATGCAAATAACAATGTTGACCTCGATGCAACGAATTCTGTAACACTTACAGGAGTATCAGGAAGTGGAACACTATCATCGGCAACAGGCTTAACTCAAAGTTTAGTAAATGGCGTTTACGAATGGACAGATTGTCAATTTGATGATGCCGATACCTATCAAATTACAGCAACAACCTCTGGATTAGCCGACAATAATGTTACATCAGGAGATGTTGTAATAGCAATTTCAGCCGATTACATTATTATTTCTGAAATGTGCGACCCTACAAATAACATTGTTAATAGATACATTGAAATTTATAATCCTACAAGCTCTACTATTGATTTAACAGGTTGTAAAGTTGAAGCTTGGGCAAATGGTGTTTTATATTTTACTTGGAACTTATCAGGAACTATTGCTTCATGTACGGCATTAACAGTAGGTAATACGGGAACAATCGGATACACTCCTGATTTTGCAAGTGCATGGACTGTTACAAATTGGAATGGTGGTGCAACTGATGGTGCAAAATTTAAAAATTCAAGCGGAACAGTTATTGATAATGCTTTAACGGTTACAACTACATTTTCTGATGGATCATTAGTTAGAAATACAGGCATTAGCTCTCCTAACACAACCTTTACCTCAAGTGAGTGGACATATACGGGCGTTACTGATGCAGGTTTAGGAGCATCAACGCCAGGAACACATATTTGTAATACTTGTGGAAACGATTACGATTCAGAAGCATCAGCCCCAGCAACACCTGTTGGAGCCTCAAATATTTCATCATTGGCTGATACCGATGGAGAAGCCGTAAATGTGTTTAGATTTGATATTGATGACTTAGGCTCTGGAGATGGAGTAAATACAAAAGTAACAAATATTAGAATCAAACCTGCAGGATCTAATACTGCCGATTGGACAAATCATATTCAAGGTATTAAACTAAATAATGGAAGTCCTGTTACAATAGGCTCTCCAACAATTACCGACACCTATATTGATATCCCAATTACATCAGGCAACTTAGAGGTAACAGATGGTGGAAGTTCAACCATAACAATGTCAATATATTTGAACACAAGCAACATAGTTGATGGAGCGGTGCTTTCGTTTATGATTGATGCTGATAGCCATTATTTCACAGCCGATTTACTTGGGTCAACATTTGCAACCACATTTACAGGCGGAGATGTTACATCAAATAATTTTACAGTAGCAGTCGTAGCAACTCAATTATTATTTGTTCAACAACCAACCAATACCGTTGTTAGCTTAGCAATGTCGCCAAATCCAACCGTAAAAGCTTGTGATGCCAATGGAAATATTGACACAGGTTATTCAACAGCCATTACGGTAAGCTCTGATGGAACTATGACTGGAGATCCTGTGAGTGGTTCTTGGTCAAGTGGTGTTGCAACATTTTCATCTTTAACGCATACAGCAACAGCAACAGGTTTAACACTTACGGCAACCTCAGCTGCATTAACAGTGAATAGCTCAACATTTGATATTACAGCTGTACCGAGCATTTACTTTTCTGAATTAGCTGGTTACGGCTCAGTATCTGACACTTATGACGATGAATACATTGAACTTACGAATAGCGGAGCCTCAACACAAAATTTAAATGGGTGGCAATTATTTTATTATGAAAACGATGCTTTAGAAAAAACAATAACATTTGGAGCAAGCGACGAAATAACTGCTGGAAGTGCATTTGTTATTGCAGTCAGAACAAGCTATGTATCAATAAGTCCCGATTATGTTCCTGCAACAGGTTTTAGTATGAATAACACTAACTTTTACGTCATTTTAAAGGATGCAAGTAGCGTTGTTATGGACGAAGCGGGTATGGCAAGTGATGATTTCGACCAAGATTATAATTATGAATTTACCGATTGTGGTACTGATAATAAACCTACTGCAAATTGGGACGACTTAGGTGAAACAGACGGAACTCCTGGAGTTGTTAATTGTGCTTGTACACCACCAACACAAGCAACAAGTATTACCATAACAAAATTATCAGCAACCTCTGTTCAAGTTGATTGGACAACTGGCGATGGAGACAATGCAATTGTTGTAATTCACGAAGAAGCACCTATTAATTCTGATCCTGTTAATGGAACATCTTATACGGCAAACGACGAATATGGAGGAACTCCTGCTGCTGATGAAATAGGAACGGGTAATTTTGTTGTCTATAACGGAACAGGAACATCAGTAACTGTTACTGCATTAACGGCTGATTTAACATATTATTTTGCAATATACGAATACAATTCAGCTGACGAATGTTATAACAAAACAGAATTATCAGGAAGTATTAATTTATGTTCAAATGTAACAATTCCATATACACAAGGATTTAATGCCGCCACAATTCCAAGTTGTTGGTCGTCTGAAATTGTTGCCGACCCTGGAGATATGGGAACTGGACTAACATTTGTTGCAACAAGTACAAATCCTACAGTCACTCCATCCGAAGGAACACAGTTTGTTAAATTTAACTCATATACAGCCGATGATGGAGCTGAAATAAGATTGATTTCACCACCCATAACCACAACCGGGATATCTAGTTTGAATATGGATTTCGATTGGTTTGAATCGCCTGAATTTTCTACCATGCTAGAAGAAGGTGTTACGATTCAATACTCTCTAAATGGTAGTTCTTGGACAGACATTCAGTTTTATCAACGTTATAATGCTGTAAATGGGTGGAAAACAAAAACTTGTCCATTACCTTCGGCTATAAATAATCAAGCGAATGTTTACATAGGGTTTTTATTTCATTCGCAATACGGGAATAACTGCGATATGGATAATGTATATATTTATACTTGTACTGAGCCTACAAGCAATCCAACAACATTATCTTTTTCAAATATTACTAGTTCAACAATGGATTTAACAATCGGAACACCGGGAGATGGAACAAATCGAATTATAGTTGCCAGAGAAGGTGCTGCCGTTAGTTTTACTCCAACCGATTTAACAACCTACGAAGCTAGTGCCGTATTTACTGATGCAACTGATTTAGGATCCGGAAATAAAGTTGTTTACAATGGAACGGGAACTTCGGTTTCGTTAAGTGGTTTAAGTGGATCTACAACATATTATTTTAAGGTTTTTGAATACAATTGTGTAACTGGTTACGAAAATTATTATTTAGGTGGCACAATTTTAAGTGGAAGTGCTACAACTCTTATAAGTCCGGTTACAAATCTTGAAGTAGTTTGTCAAACCAATACTACAGCCGAAATTAGTTGGACTGCTCCTATTGGCGATTACACAGGAGTAATTATCGGAGTTAGAAATTCGACTTTAGTTGCTCACGCTATTAGCGACGATGCCGAGGATTATACTGCAGATGCAAATTTTGAAGATGGAACCCAATACGGAAGTACAACTCCATATAGCTTTGTCGTGTATAAAGGAACAGGTACAAGCGTTACCGTAACTGGATTAACAGCAGGTCAGGCATATCAAATAAAAGCCTATGCTTATAAAAATGAATCTGGTTCTACTTGGTCAGCAACACAACCAACAACTGGAATTACCTCTCTTAGTACGGCAAATGTTACCGGAAATTTTGTTCTCACCGGTAATGCTGAATTGCAGTTACAATGGAGTAATCCCGGCTCAACTTGTTTTGACGAGGTTATGATTGTCGGAAATCACGGTGCTGCAATAACAACTCAACCTACAGGTGACGGTTCTGCTTATACTGCAAGCACCGTATTCGGTTCGGGAGATGCTTATGGAACAGGCTATGTTGTATATAAAGGAAGTTTTTCCCCACAAACAATCACGAACTTAACAAATGGAGAGGAATATTGTTTTACATGGTTTACAAGAAATGGAACAACATGGTCGTCAGGAGTTTCTGAATGTGGAACACCTGCTGCCGTAACGATATTAGAACCGGGAGATTTGGCAATTGTTGCCGTCAATACTCAGGCAACAAGTTCAGGTTCTGCCGATGAAATATGTTTCTTTGCGTTTGAAGATATTACCGAAGGAACTTCAATTGATTTTACTGATAATGGATACGAAAGATTATACGAAGGTTTGTGGGCTTCATCAGAAGGAACATTAAGAATGACTCGTGATGTTGGAGCAGGAACTGTTACAGCTGGAAAAGTTATTTGTTTCCAAGGAATGGGATATACTGATGCTGCTTTCGAAGTGTTTACTTGTGGCGACGAAGATAGTGATAATTGGACTATAACATCATTAAACTTTGTTGGGTCAACCAATGGTTCGTACGACTTAAATGTTGACGATCAAATATGGATTATTCAAGGAGGGGCTTGGGATAATGATGGTTCTTTATCTACACATAGTGCCACGTATTCAGGTAATGTATTATATGGCTGGACTGCAACAGGTTGGTTTGATGACCCTGGTTATGATGATACTCATGGTTCTACATTATATCCAGAAACAGAATGTTTCAACACAAATGTTGCCGTAGCTGCAAATCACAGTAAGGTTAAATATATTGGAGCAACTACAACTACAAGTCAATTTGCATGGCTAGGAAGAATTAACGACAACGCAAACTGGTTAGGTTATGTTGATAATACTGCTTATTATGCCGCAAGAGATTATACAGGTACTTGCTTTGAATTTATTAGCGATGAGGATATTAGTGGCACTCCAGGAGTTTGGACTGGTGCAGACAATACAGATTGGTTTGACTGTGGAAACTGGCAAAATTTGAGAATTCCAAGAGGTTCTCAAAATGTTAGTGCTACAGGAGCTCTTTCTAATCACATTGCCATTGACAATGGTATAGCGTCAATGCCTGAAGCGGAATGTAACGATTTAACTATTTCGGCTGATGCAACAGTGAGTGGTGCCCCGATTCAGTTAAGTGTTAATCATCCCGATGCAGTCCTTAATGTTTATGGCAATTTTACCAACAACCAAATTGTTCAGCATACAAATGGAGAAATACATTATCAAGGAGATTTTACTAATAATGACACATACACACACAATACCGCAGGAACAGCAATTTTTGATGGTAGCGGAACTCAGGAATTAACAGGAACAGCTACATTTTATAACATGCAAATGAATAATTCATCATCGGGTTTAACCTTAAACAACGATATAACTGTTAACAATGTTCTAACCTTAACAGATGGATTAATAAATACTGGAGCCAATAAAGTTGTGATTGAGAATAATGCAACTTCTGCTGTTACAGCACATTCAACGGCAAGCTATATAAATGGAAATTTAAGACGTAAAGTTGCTGTTACAGGTTCATACGATTTGCCAGTTGGAACAAATGAGAATTACGAAATAGCAAATGTAAATTTAGTTACTTCGACTATTACTTATATTGATGCTAAATTTACGAATCCGCATTCAGGCACAATTCTTCCTACTACACCTTACTTAACCGTTGATGGCACAGATGTTACCACTATGTTGAATTATGGTTTTTGGACAATGACTCCGGTTGCCGGAGGTTCAACAAATTATGATGTAACGGTAACCTCAAGAGGACATACCAATGGAGGTTCGTTGGCAACCCAACATACGGTTGTTAAACGAGCTAATGACGCAGTAGCTTGGGATACATACGAAGATAATCACGATAATGCAACTCAAGCAGGAACGGGAAGTAGTGCTATTACGGCAAAACTTACCGGAATGAATGGATTTAGCGATTTTGCCATAGCACGATCGACAACAAATCCATTGCCTGTCGAGCTTATATTTTTCAGGGCAACGCTTGAAAACAAAAACGTGATGTTGAGTTGGACAACAGCCTCTGAAATAAATAACGACTATTTTACAATCGAAAAATCGACTGATGGCTTTAATTTTATTGAATTCAACAAGGTGTCAGGAGCAGGAAACTCTACAACCATGAATGAATATTCTGATGTAGATGAAAATCCTTATTCCGGCTTATCGTATTACAGATTAAAACAAACCGATTACGATGGAAAATATTCGTACAGCAATATTGTGAGTATTTTAAATAATGAAACCGAAGCATTATCGATTACGAGTGCATATTCTTACGAACAATCATTGTCGATTTCGGTTTACAATCCTGCAAAAGAATCGTTAAATATTAGAATTACCGATATGACCGGACGAATTATTTATGCCGATAAATTAAATTCGAAAAGCGATAAAATTTTAGTAAATATCTCGCAAGGTCAGTTGAGTTCAGGAATTTACAATTTGATTCTATACAATAATAACGAAGCTGTATCACAAAGGATTTTAGTTCAATAAAAAAAAATAATACTATATTTGTCCCCCTTCTTCAAAAAAGTTGGGGGATATTTTTTAAAAATTAAACACATGAATACAATTAAATTTACAAAGGTTTTATTATCCATACTATTGAGTATTGGAATATCGTTTTCGAGTTTTTCTGCAAACCATTTTACCGAAAATTTTTCGGGCGGTCCTACAGATTATTTTACCGGATTACACACTTTTTCAAGTGGTTTAACGTGGGATATTGCCTCTATTAAAGGAGAATCTGCAGCGAATGCTGTTGGTGGAGTTGGAGGAGCAGCTAGATTTTTAATTAATACATCGGCATATTTAATTTCGCCATCGGTAAACACATTGGGAGCTATTACCTTTCAGTATCGTGAATTAAATGCGATTGGTGGCGGATCGTTTAAAGTTCAAAAATCTGTTGGTGGTGGAGCTTTCGTTGACATTGCAACTCAGTCGTTTTCGGGAATTACATATCAAACATTTACTCTTGACGTTAACGATAGCAGTAACGATATTAGAATTAAAATTGTTGGAACAAATACAACTTATTTAATTGTTGATGAGTTGACCTTAACAACCGTTTCAACAGATCCGGAGCTTAATACTTCTGTTTCGAGTTTATCTGGATTTTCGTATGTTGAAACCTATGGACCATCAACGGCTCAAAGTTATAATTTGAGTGGATTAAATTTAGACGGAAGCAATGTTACAATTACATCGCCTACAAACTATGAAATTTCACTTTCTTCGGGTTCAGGATATGTGTCTTCGCCCTCTTTTTTAACTTTGTCGGCATATTCGGGTGTCTCTACACCTATTTATGTAAGACTTAAATCGGGATTGGCTGTTGCTGATTATAATTCTGAATTAGTTGTAAATGCAGGCGGTGGGGCAGCTTCTATAAATGTTACATGCAGTGGTTCTGTGTCGGCAATTCCTCCTGCAAGTTTAACGGTTAGTGCATCGAGTTTAACGGGTTTTACATATGTTGTTGGAAATGGTCCATCTGCATCACAATCGTATAATTTAAGTGGTAGTTATTTGACAGGCTATCCCGATAATATTACAGTTACAGCACCCACAAATTATGAGGTTTCAGCCGATAATGTTTCATTTTCGACAAGTTTAAATATTGCTTACACAACTTCATCATTATTATCGACAACAATTTACGTAAGATTAAAATCAGGGTTAGCTATTGCTAGTTATAATTCCGAATTAGCTGTAAATGCTGGCGGTGGTGCAACAAGTCAGAATGTAACTTGCAGTGGTAGCGTTACCGACATTCCTCCGGCGGTGCTATCTGTTACCCCATCTTCGTTATCTGGTTTTTCTTATATTATTAATTTAGGACCGTCTGAATCACAGATATATACATTAAGCGGTACAAATCTTACCGGATATCCTGATAATATTTTGGTCACAGCTCCAACAAATTTTGAAATCTCAACTGATGATGCTACATTCTCGACAAGTTTAAATATTCCTTATACTAGTGCGACTTTAGCATCAACTACTATTTATGTTCGTTTAGTTGCTGATTTAGCAGTAAATAGCTATGTTGGCGAAGTTATTACAAACGAAGGAGGAGGAGCAAGCACCATAGGCGTAACATGTAGCGGAGAGGTTACAGACGTTCCTGCTTTTTGTGCTACCGAATTAATTATTTCAGAATATATTGAAGGAAGTAGCAACAACAAAGCAATTGAAATTTACAATAATACAGGAGGTTTTATTACCTTAGATGGATATTATAGAATTGGAATAATTTCTAACGGAGGTAGCTGGACAGAATCAAGCATAGCATTGACGGGAACTATTGCAGACAATGAAGTTTTTGTTATTGCAAACACATCAGCATCAACTGCAATTTTAGATGTTGCAAATTTGACATCGGGTTCTTTGACTTTTAATGGAGACGATGCTGTTGCTCTTCAAAAATACGATGGTTTGATTTGGACAAATATTGATCAAATAGGAACTGACGGAACTGACCCAGGAACAGGTTGGGCAGTAGCAGGAACTGCAAATGCAACAGTTGATAAAACATTGGTACGAAAAAATACAATAACTTCAGGAAATGCTGATTGGGTAACTTCTGCAGGAACAACAACAGACGATTCAGAATGGATTATTAATGCAACAGATTACGTTGCTGATTTAGGTACGCACTCAATGGACTGTGGTTCTTCTCCAAGTCCTGAGTTAACCGTTTTCCCAACAATATTAAGCGGATTTACATACGTAGAAAGCAATGGTCCGTCATCGGAGCAAAGCTATGTGATTAGTGGAACAAACCTTGACGGGAGCAATGTTGTAATAACTCCATCAACAAATTTTGAGATTTCGCAAAGTTCAGGAACTGGATTTTCAAGTTCGCCTATAACTTTGACCGCATTTGACGGTACAGCAACAACTATTTATGTTCGATTGATCGTAGGTTTATCAATTAATACTTACAATTCAGAAGTTATTTCAAACGCTGGAGGTGGAGCAACAACTTTAGATGTTACATGTAATGGAGAAGTTACCGCAATACCAAGTCCTGAGTTGGCAGTTTTCCCAACAACATTAACTGGATTTACATATGTAGAAGGCAATGGTCCATCATCGGAACAAAGCTATGTAATTAGCGGAACAAATCTTGACGGGAGCGATGTTGTAATAACACCATCAATAAATTATGAAATTTCGCAAAGTTCAGGAACTGGATTTTCAAGTTCATCTATAACTTTGACATCATTTGATGGCACAGCCACAACTATTTATGTTCGACTGGTCGCTGGCTTGCCGATTAATTCCTACAATGCTGAAATTATCACAAATGCAGGGGGCGGAGCAACAACTTTAGATGTTACATGTAACGGAGAAGTAACTGCAGTGCCAAGTCCTGAGTTGACTGTTTTCCCAACAACATTAACCGGATATACTTACGTAGAAGGTAATGGTCCGTCAGCTGAACAAAGCTATGTAATTAGCGGAACAAATCTTGATGGAAGCGATGTTGTAATAACACCATCAACAAATTATGAAATTTCGCAAAGTTCAGGAATTGGATTTTCAAGTTCATCTATAACTTTGACTGCATTTGACGGTACAGCAACTACGATTTATGTACGATTGATTGCAGGCTTATCGATTAATTTCTACAATGCTGAAATTATCACAAATGCAGGAGGCGGAGCAATAGCTTTAGATGTTACATGTAGTGGAGAAGTTACTGATGTTTCAACATCGACTTGTGAAAATTTCGATGATCAAACATCAAATACCTATTCAAACGTGGGATTTTCGATGAGTTCTGGAGATTGGACTTGCAATGCCGCCGGAAATTTTGCATATGCCAATACAAATATGGGCTCGTATGCTTTTACTATTAATGATGACATTGTAGGAGCACATATAACTACGCCAGCATTGAACACGTGCGGTACAGTAAGTTTTAAATATGCATATATAAACGGAACAGAAACCAATGTTTTTGTTTTACAAAAATCTACCGATGAAATTTCATTTACAGATGTAGACACACATGAGCTTACAGCATTGGCAAATCTTAACTATGTTGACTATAGCTTTACAATAAATGATTTATCTTCAACAGTTTATATTAGAATTTTAAGCGATGATCAAAATGCTCATTTATTTATCGAAGATTTTTGTTGGTCAGCCTATTCATTAAATGTTTCTGAACAAATTGAAAATTTTGAACGAATGCTTGTTTTTCCAAATCCCACAAGCGGATTATTTAATATCAATTTGAATAATGATTCTGATATATTGTCGGTTGAAATAATAGATATTTCTGGACAAGTAATATATGAAAATTTCAACTCAGAAACGATTGAATTTAATGCTAATTCAGGAGTTTATTTTGTAAAAGTTAGAACAAAAACTAATTTATTTGTCGAGAAACTAATTGTCAAATAATTCTTGTAAGATTTCATCAATCTAAGTAAATTTTTTAAAGGGAGGTCAAAAATTTTCGACCTCCCTTTTTTCGTCAAAAAAAAACAGTTATATATTTGGATATTTCTATCTTTTTATATATTTACATTGGATAATTGGCAACCATTTTAATAATGTTGAGTCTTATCCTGTAAATAAGCTACATAGATGCATGTTTAGCTACATAGATGCCCTCCTTAACTGCTTTGTCTAATAGGAGCGACTACATAGATGTTTCTTGCTACACAGATGCTTATCATTTTTTAATGAATAAAAATATTTGTTATGAAAAAGATGATAAACTTAAGCAGTAATACTAACCAAAAATTTAAGGCAAAAGCAGAAAAAATCGTATTAACATTTTTCTTTTTTGGATTGTTAATGCTCTTTAATCAAAACATTTGGGGACAGACAACCATTTTTTTAGAGACAATGGGAACATCTCCTTCAACAACATTAATACCAGCTTATGAAACTGCTAATAATTATGATAATGATGTGCTAACCATGACAGGTTCTGGTGATATGAGGAATACGACAGCATCAAATACTTATTCTGGAGCCTCTGGGTTAGCAAATGTTTTTTTAACAAATACTGTAGGAAAAAATTTTCAAATAGAAGGAATCTCCACACTAGGATATTCAAATCTAACATTGAGTTTTGGCTTGTATTGTAGCACTGGAACAACAAATAAACCAACTGTTGAATATAGTACAGATGGAACTAGCTATACTGCATTAACAATTGCGGCAGGTAGTACAACATGGTCTTTAAAAACGGCATCAGAGTACTTACCTGCAACGGCAAACTTAAGAATTAGGTTTACTCAACCCAATACAACTGCACAATATAGAATAGATGATGTTAAATTAGTTGGTACGCCTATTGGTGCAGCTCCCGTAATTACAAGTTCACTCACGGCAAATGGGACGGTTGGCTCCGCATTTACATATACTATTACAGCAACCAATACTCCTACGTCATATTCTGCAAGTGGTTTACCATCTTGGGCGAGTTTCAACACTTCAACAGGTGAAATTAGTGGGACGCCCGATGCTACAGCAACAACAAATGTTACTATTGGAGCAACAAATGGAAGTGGCTCAGATTCTGAAACATTGGTAATTACAGTAACCGCTGCTTCAGTAGGTAGAATTCTTTTCGATGCTTCAAGCGGACAACCACTTTCGAGTGCCGATTGGGTAATTGATGCCGACACTTACGATGCAGGATGGAATAGCTCTGGCGTTTGTTATACTCCGGGAGGAACTGAATCGAATGCACAGGGAACCCCAACTCCCGCACAATCAGGAATTACAGGGGCAACAGTAGAAACATATTGGACTGGAGCCAATTCAGAGTGGGCTGTTGAATTAGTTAAGTTGGGATATACTGTAGAATCTTTGTCTCCTTGTTCAGATATTACTTATGGTACAGCAGATCCTAAAGATTTACAATATTTCGATGTATTTATTTGCAACGAACCCAATGTTCAATTTACGGCTGCCGAAAAAACGGCGATACTTGCCTTTGTGAATGCAGGAGGGGGATTATACATGGGAGCAGACCATGGCTACGAAGGTGGTACAACTTGTACATCGCCGAACGATGAAGCTGACAGAAATTGCGATGGTTGGAATTCAACCGAAATTTGGAATGATTTGATGAGTACCAATCCATTCGGTATTCAGTTCAATAATGTTAATACGAACACAACTTACGGTTCAGTAGAAATTGCAAGCGATCCAATTTTAAGCAATACGGCCGGAGTTGTTTCCGACATTTCATTCAACGATGGTACAATCATGACCATTGATAATTGCTACAATGCAACAGCACATGGAGTTATATTTTTAACTGGAACGACATTGCCTAGTTTGACTGATGCAAAAGTAGCCGCAGCTTCATATGGAGCGGGTAGAGTTGTTGGGGTTGGAGATAGTTCTCCTTCGGGAGATGGAACGGGAGACCCCGCTGAAACATTGTATGACAATTGGGCAGATTATAACAATGGGACAATGATATTAAATGCAACCATTTGGCTGGCAGAAGGCTCTGCTCGTTTAGTCGTTGGAAGTTCTTGTTTATCTGGATTTACATATGCCGAAGGGACAGGTCCTTCTGCAAATCAAACTTTTTCATTGAGTGGATATGGTTTTTCCGGAACAGGAAATATTACTGTAACAGGGTCAACTAATTATGAAGTTTCGACTGATGGAACAACCTTTGCGGCTTCGGTAACCTATCCTTATGCTAGCGGAATTATTACAGGACAACCAAAAACAGTTTATGTTCGATTAAAAGCAGGCTTAACAAATGCTTCGAGTCCATACAATAATGAATTAATTGCCATTTCGGGCGGAAGTGCAACCACAATCAATGTAACTTGTAGTGGAACTGTAACTCCAGCTGCAAGCCCTACATTAACGACTTCTGTTTCGACATTAACTGGATTTACTTATGTAGAAGCAGCGGGACCGTCATCAAATCAAACATTTACAATTTCAGGATCTGCATTATCTGGAACAGGAAATATTACCGTAACAGGCTCAACCAATTATGAAGTGTCAACCGATGGTACAACCTATGCCGCATCAGTAACATATCCTTACGCAAGTGGAGTAATTACAAGTCAGCCAAAAACAGTTTATGTCCGATTGAAAGCTGGTTTATCAGCAGCTAATTATAATGGAGAATTAATTGCCATTTCGGGCGGAAGTGCAACCACAATCAATGTAACTTGTGATGGAACTATAACATTACCATCGATAGCATTGTCTTCGGCAAATCCTGCTGTTGTTGCAGCAGATATTACAAAAGGTTCGACAAAACAAGCAATTTATAAATTCACAACAGCTATAACAACAGCAAACGCAACCATAAATTCGGTATCATTTACCACAACTAATACTGCCTCTACAGATATTACTAAATATCAATTATGGTTCAAAACTTCTGATGATTTATCAACGGCAACACAAATAGGATCTGATATAACCACAAGTTTGGGAACAGGAACTCACACATTCTCTGGACTAACTCAAGTAATTAATTCAGGAACAACCGGATACTTTTGGATTACTGTAGATGTTGCTTCTGGGGCAACAACAAACAATACCCTTAGTGTTAGTACTGCAATAACTACTGCAAATTTAATATTTGCAAGTGGAACAAAATCAGGAACTGCTTATGCCGGAGGTGTGCAAACAATTATTGTCGCAACGGCAGCTAATGTGTTTTTCTCTGAGTTTGCAGGGTTGGGTTATGCAGCCGATTTTAATGATGAATATTTTGAATTAACTAATAATGGTGGTGCAACACAAGACTTTTCAAGTGGTACTTGGACATTTGAATATTATAATTCAGCAGGAACATTAGAAGGAGGTGCTCAGGTTTTAACTGGTTCAATTGCAGCAAATTCAGCTTATTTAATTGCCGCAAGAACAACTGGCGGAACAATAAATGGTGTTACTCCAAATTATACTTGTGCGGGAGTTGCAATGAATTCAACGGGGTGGGTAGTATTAAAGAATAGCGGTGTAGTTGTTGATCAAGCAGGGGCTACAGGAGATAGATTTGCCGATGGTGAAAACTTCGAATTTGTAGATTGCCCTGGCGATAATCTGCCAACAACCAATTGGGTTGATTTAGCCGGAGGCAACGGAACTCCCGGTATTGTAAATTGTTCAAACACCCCAACCATTACTCAAAGTACAACTTCATTAACGGGATTTACGTATGGAGAGACTTTTGGACCGTCAGCGGAACAAAGCTATACTATTTCGGGTGCAAATTTAACTGCTGATATTGTGATTACACCAACAGCCAATTATCAAATTTCACTTACAAGTGGCGGAGGATTTGTTACTGCACCAACCACACTCACATTAACACAATCAGGAGGAGTTGTAAATACTACAACAATTTATGTTCGTCAAATTGCAGGATTAACTGCAGCCGGCTCTCCTTATTCAGGAACATCTACTGCTACAAGTGCAGGTGCAACTAACAAAGTGGTAAATTTATCAGGAACGGTAACAGCTCCAACAATTACCGTAAGTACAACAACTTTGTCGGGATTTACTTACGCCGAAGGCGGTGGTCCTTCAACAGAGCAATCATTTACAATTAGTGGAAGCGCTTTAACTGCAAATCTGACCTTAACAACTCCTACTGATTACGAAATATCTACAGGTACAGGAGGGGCATTTGTCGCAACCAGCCCAATAACTCTTACTCCAGCAAGTGGCGTTGTTGGAACAACAACAATTTATGTAAGATTAAAAGCAGGTTTATTGAATTCCGCTTCTCCTTTTAATAGCGAAAATATTGTTTGTGCAAGCACAGGTGCTACTACACAAAATGTTTCATGTTCAGGAACCGTTACAGTTCCAATTATCACATTAAGTGTTGCAACGGCATCAATTTCAGAGAGTGGTACTACGTATACAATTACAGTGACTTCTGATTTTACAGGGTCACATACTGCAAATATTGCTCTTACAGGTGGAACCGCAACAGAAGGTGTTCAATTTGATTATCCCTCAACAATTCAAGCAAGTTTCGCTAGCTCAACAACATTTACAACAGATGTTACAATAAACAATGATGGTACCTGTTCGGGAGCAAGCTCCACTGCAATTTTTACGCTGAATTCTTTATCAGGCTGTTCTGTTGGAGCAAATGGTACTTTAACGCTAACAATCAACGACGACGACTTGCTTTCTGGTGTTTATTTGTCGCAAACATTTGAAACTACTGGCGAATCATGGGGATATACAGGTACAGGAACTGTAATTGGAGATTTTAATAAAAAAATTGATACGAAATCATACCGATTTGCTCTTACTCCAGACGATAATTTAGAGATGGACAATGTTAATATCACAGGATTCACAAGTGTTTCAGTAAAAGTTTATTTTGCTTGCACGGGCATTGATAGTGGCGACGATTTGCAAATGTGGGTTTCGTATGATGGCGGAACAAGTTACTTAGTTGGTGATATGGTTACATTAATTACTGGGGCTTCAAATCTTAGTTTAAATACAACATCAACTGCCTCAACAAATCAATATACACATAATGTACCCGCTGATAAAACGCAAATACGTATAAAATTTAAAACAGCCGCAGATCTTGGTTCAAGCGAATATTCATATGTTGATAATGTTACGCTAACGAGAACATATTGTAATACTTGTACCGAGCCCACAACCGATGCAACTATGTCTGCAACAACAAGTATAGCAACAACTTCAGCTACACTGAATTGGACAAGTGGAGATGGAGATGCAAGACTAATTGTTATGAGTCCTTCTGCAATTACTGATGTGCCGGTTGATAATACAACTTATACTGCAAATCCTGCTTATGGCTCAGGAGGAACAATTGGAACAAATCAATATATTGTGTACAAAAATGCAGCGACTACTACTGGAGTAATAAGTTTAACACCTGGAACGGAATATTATGTAAAAATGTGGGAATATAGCTGCTTACCTGGTACAGAAAATTATTTAACATCGGGAACACCCGGAACAACACAATTTGTAACACTGCCCGAAGTTCCTGCAACTTTTGTTGGAGGTTGTGTTGGAGACAATTCATATGATTTAAGTTGGACTGCTCCATCAACAGGAGGTTATACTGGGTACATGATTGTAGCGAGATCTAGTGCCACTCCTACGTCTCCTGTCGGATTATTAGACCCAAGTACACAAACATTCAATACAGATTTTTCTTTAGCGCCCTCATATGGAACTTCGTCAAAGGTTGTGTATAAAGGCTCTGGGACATCAACGTCTATTACGGGGCTAGCGACTGGAACAACCTACTATTTTTCAATTTATGCCTATAAAATTGGAACGTCAATGAATCAATACTCGGCTGTTACAACTTTAAGTAAAGCAATTAGTATGGTTGATGTAACATCGCCTACTGTTTCAAATGCCAATACTCAATCAACCGTATCTTGGGGAAACCCAAGCGGTTCATGTTTTGATGAAATTTTAGTTATTGTAAATGAAGCTTCAGGCATTGGATTTTCGCCTTCGGGCGATGGAACATCTTACACTGCAAACACAGTATATGGAGGTGTCGACTCTGAAGTATATTTAGGAATAGGAACAACGGTTACGGTAACTGGATTAACCAATGCAACAACCTATTATTGTGAAATTTTTGTTCGAAATGGAACAGAATGGTCAACGGGAGTTGAGATTGCTATTAATCCAAATGCTTCAACGATTCTTTATTCTGCCGATTTAGCAATCATTGCTGTTAATACCGATCTTGATGACAATTTCGGAGGTATGACAGATGGAGATGAAATATGTTTTATCGCTTTTCAAGATATTACCGATGTTACTTCGATCGATTTTACTGACAATGGTTATAATGTTAATACAGACACATATTGGGGAGATACTGAAGGTTCTATCAGATTGCAAAGAACGGGAGGAGGAACAATATCTGCAGGCACTCCGATTTGTTTCAGAGGTGTAGGAAATGCAAGCACTTCGGGAGCATTCGATATTTACAATTGCGGAACTCTAGATAATTCAAATTGGACAATTTCATCGTTGAATGGAACATACGATTATAACTTAAACATTAATGACCAAATATGGATTATGCAAAATGGGAGTTGGGTTAACGACCAATATACTGGAAATATGTTATATGGTTGGACTGCAACAGGATGGAAGTCTGATTTAGGTTCTGTTTTAGGTTGGACAACTTATGGCTCAATGCTATTTCCGGGTGCCGAATGTTTCAATACAGATGTAACCTCTACGGCTGTAGATAAAGTGAAATTTGTTGGAGATTTATCGGTTACAAAAAGTCAATCGGAATGGATTGCGGCAATCAATGAAGATGCTTTTTGGAATGGATATGCAACCAATGCTCTATACGATGCTGCAATTGCAAATTCTGTTTTGATTGATTATTCAGGAACTTGTCTAAATTTCCCGATTTCTGGCACTATTGATCATTCAGGAGGAAGTTCTGGAATTTGGACAGGAAATGATGGAGAAGATTGGTTCATCTGTGAAAATTGGCAAGATTTAATAATTCCAAGTCAAACAACCGATGTCGTAATTTCATCTGCTGATGCTTTGAATGATTGCAAAATTGATGATGGAATTCCTTCCATGTCAGAAGCTTCATGTAAAAGTCTAATGCTCTCAGATAATACTTACAACTTGCAAATGGTTCATGCTTCAAGCGTATTGAATATTTATGGAGATTTTACCAATAATGGAAAGTTTTTGTATGACGATTTGAATGCATACAATAATCTTGGAAAAGTAAACTTTTTAGGCGATTTATCACAAACAATTAGTGGTACAAGTGCCATAGATTTTTTCGATGTTGAGATAAATAAATCGTTAAATCACGTTTCGTTAAGTAGAAGTATTACTGTAAACAACGACTTGACATTAACAGCAAATAACTTTATTCTTGGGAATAACAATTTAACAATAGCATCAACGGGAGAAATAATAAATGGAGGAACATTAAGTTTTATATCAACTGACGGGACGGGGTATTTGTTCCAAAATAATATCGGAATAACTGGACGCAATACAAGTATATTATTTCCAATTGGAATGAATACAACAAGTTATACTCCTATTTTAATTGGGAATATTGGAACAAATGACAACTTCTCTATTAATGTGAAACAAGGCGTTCTTCAAAGTGGTACTTCGGGGACGGCTTACACATCTGGCGTAGTTGACAGGACTTGGAATATAAATGAAGCTGTTGCTGGCGGTTCTAATGTTACGGCAACAGTTCAATGGAATGCTAGTGATGAACTTTCTGGATTTGATAGAGCCTTGTGTTATCTTTCTCACTATTCAACTTCTTGGGATGCTCCAGCAGCAGCTACTGCAAGTGGTAGTAATCCATATACAAAAACACGTTCCGGATTAACTTCATTTTCGCCTCATGCTGTTATATCCGATATTACATTGCCAATTGAACTTTTATCATTAAATGCAACTCGGGAAAACGAATATATTAGTATTAATTGGGCAACGGCATCGGAAGTAAACAACGATTATTTTACGGTTGAACGCTCTAAAAATGCAGTTGATTTCGAGTTTGTTACGAATTACCCAGGTGCTGGCAATAGTTTTTCATATTTAACTTATAGTGCGATTGATTATGTTCCTTATTCCGAAAAATCGTATTATCGTTTAAAACAAACCGATTACGATGGAAAATATACATACAGCAATATTGTTTCGGTTAATAGTGACGCTAAGTTGAGTGAAAACATTATTCAAATATATCAAATCAACAATTCAATTCAAATTTCGCTTAATAATGACGAAAATGCCGAATACTTTGTTGAGATAGTTGATATGCTGGGACGTTCGCTATTTAAAGGAAACTATAAGTCAATATCGAATAAAATTCGGATTGAGTTAAATGAATTGAAACTTCCGATGGGTATTTATAATATAGCTGTATATAACAATTCGATATTTAAAACAAACAAAGTAATTATCAAATAAAAGGATTGTTGAGATTAACTTTAGATTCAAGAAATATCTACATAAAAAACGAAGCAAAATTGATTTTTGCTTCGTTTTTTATATTCTGAAAAGCAAGAGAAAACTAAACGTCCGACAACATTTGTCGAAGGTTGTCGAACTTATGTTTGTAATCTAACATCGAAGCTCGAATTACTTCGTGTGCTTCTTCTGCATTATAAATATGAGTAATTTCTGCTTTTGTTTTTTCTTGCCCCGGCATATCTTTATACGTTAAAAAATAATGTCTAAGTCTTTCTATTACAAGCTGATTTACGTCTTCTAGTTTTCTGTACGAACCATAAACTAAATCACTTTCGAGAACAGCAATAATTTTATCATCAGCTGTATTATCATCAATCATTCTGAATCCTCCAATCGGACGAGCAACAATTAAAATATCACCGTGTGTAATTTCTTTTTCAGTTAAAATACAAATATCCAACGGGTCTCCATCTCCTTTCATCCCTTCTCGTCCAGTTTTATCAGCACTTATTTGTCCAACTCTATCTGAACAAAAAGTTTGAGGAATAAATCCATATAAAGCAGGAACGGTATTTGAATATTTTTGTGGGCGGTCAAGTTTTAGGTAACCGCTCGCTTTATCCACTTCATATTTAACAGTATCGGTTGGAACAATCTCGACGTAAGCCGTAACTGTTTCTGGAGCATTTTCTCCAATATCGACTCCATGCCAAGGATGTGATTTGTATCTTAATCCCATCAGTCTTCCGATAGGATCCATTAAAGAATTTGTCATTGATTCTAAATATAAATTAATTATTTCGGTACAAAATTAATAAATTATTTTTCAATACAACTGTTTGTTTGTAGTTGAAAGTTTATAAAGTTCGTAAAGTTAAAAGGCAATTAGCAATTAATAATCTTCAATTAACAATTATCACATTAACACATAATCAAATCATCAAATTAGCATATTAAATTCCGAGTATACCCATATTTCCTTATGCCTTTTTTTTCAATTTCATTATCTGCTTTCTAAACATATTTAAGCGAAACGTATTTATAAGTATGTTTTTCAAAAAAAATCAATATATTTGCGAGTTCAAAATAAAAGATAATAAATGTTTAAATTTTAATTACGATGCAAAATAAAGGAGCGATTAGATTATTTGCGGTTGCATTAGCATTGATTAGTGTTTATCAACTTTGGTTTACAGTTGAAACAGCAATGGTCGAGAGAAGTGCAAAAGAGTACGCCAATGGTGATGTTAAAAAAGAAAGAGCTTATCTGGATTCGATTTCAGGAGAAGTTGTTTATAACTTTCTATGGCTTAGAGAATACACCTATTCTGAGTGTAAAGAAAAAGAATTGAACCTCGGTCTTGACCTTAAAGGAGGGATGAACGTTACACTTGAGGTTTCGGTTGTTGATATTATTAAATCAATGGCGAACAACTCTACTGATACAACGTTTAACAATGCATTAGCATTAGCGAAAAAAATGCAAACCAACAGTCAAGAAGATTTTGTAACTCTTTTTGGGAAAGCGTTTGAACAAATCGATCCAAATGCAAAACTTGCAGCTATTTTTAATTCTGTTGAGTTACGAGGAATCATAAATTACAATTCTACAAACGAAGAAGTTCTTAAGATAATAAGAAAAGAATCAGAAGGTGCGATTGATAATTCTTTCAATGTATTACGTACAAGGATTGACCGATTTGGGGTTACACAACCAAACATTCAGAAATTAGAAACATCAGGAAGAATTTTGGTTGAATTACCAGGGGTTAAAGAACCTGAGCGTGTTCGTAAATTATTACAAGGAACAGCAAAATTAGAATTTTGGGAAACATTCGAAAATGCAGAAGTTTATCAATATTTAGCTACTGCAAATGATAAAATTAAGGAATATGAAGATGCAAAAGCAGGTTTAATCAAAGCTGAAAATGCAGATAGTTCTATTGTTAGCGATACTACAAAAACAGCAAATGTTGAGTTATTAGCAACTAAAGATTCAACAATTGCCGATACAACTAAAGATGTTTCATTATTGGAACAATTAGAATCGGATTCAACAGCAACAGATTCTGCTTCAATGGCAAATCCTGAGATAATGAAAAAGAAATATCCATTATTTTCAGTTTTGTCTCCTTGGACTTCAAGAGAAGGTCAACTATTGCAAGGACCAGTTGTTGGAATTTCGCATGTGAAAGACACAAGCAAGGTAAACGATTACTTTGCTATGAAACAAATTCAATCGTTATTTCCTCGAAATTTGAAATTTTTATGGACAATTAAACCTTACGACGAAGAAGGAAATTATCATCAATTAATCGCTATAAAAGTTACAACTCGTGATGGAAAAGCTCCTCTCGACGGAGATGCAATTACAAATGCGACTGAAGAGTTTGGAAATAGCAACGGTGCAGCAAACGTATCGATGAATATGAATGCCGACGGTGCAAAAATTTGGGCGAGATTAACAAAGGATGCTGCAAATATGAATCCGAAGAGGAGTATTGCTATTGTTCTTGACGATTATGTTTATTCGTTTCCAACGGTACAAAACGAAATTAAAGGCGGAAGTTCTCAAATAACTGGAAACTTCACCGTTAACGATGCAAAAGACTTAGCCAACGTATTAAAATCTGGAAAATTACCGGCTCCTGCCAGAATTATCGAAGAAGCTGTTGTTGGTCCATCATTAGGTCAAGAATCTATTAATTCAGGTTTAATATCGTTTATTATTGCATTCATTTTGGTTCTTATTTACATGTGGTTCTACTACAATACAGCGGGTTTGGTTGCAAATATTACATTAGTTACAAATGTCTTTTTCTTATTTGGAGTACTTGCTTCCTTGGGTGCCGTATTAACATTACCTGGTATTGCAGGTATTGTATTAACTATGGGTATGGCTGTTGATGCAAACGTAATTATTTACGAGCGTATTCGAGAAGAATTAAGAGCAGGCAAAGGATTGAAACTAGCTGTTGCCGATGGTTACAGTAACGCAATGTCGGCTATTATCGATGGTAACTTAACCACTTTATTAACTGGGGTTGTCCTTTACATATTTGGTTCAGGTCCAATTCAAGGTTTTGCTACCACCCTAATCATTGGGATTTTAACAACATTATTTTCAGCAATTTTCATATCACGATTGATGTTCGAGAGAATGTTGGATAGAAACAAAAACATTTCGTTTGACAATTCAATAACTCGAAATTGGTTTACGAAGGTAAATATTAATTTCATCGGGATGCGTAAAAAGTTATACCTTGTTTCAGGTATCGTAATTTTGGCTGGAATTATTTCCTTATCGGTAAGAGGATTAAACATGGGCGTTGATTTTACAGGAGGTAGAACTTATATCACACGATTTGATTCTCCAGTTGAAACCAATGAAATAAGAAACTTGCTTACAAAAGAATTTGGTGCAACACCCGATGTTAAAACATTTGGAGCTGACAATCAGGTGAAAATTACAACTAAATACATGGTTGAGGTAACTGATCAAAATGTTGATAGTATTATAGTTTCAAAAATGTATAATTCCTTAGGTGGTTTGTACAAAACTCCTGTTAGCTTGGCTGATTTTAGTACCGATAATGCTTCAATTGGAATCATGAGTTCACAAAAAGTTGGACCAACTATCGCCGATGATATTAAAGTTACAGCTGTACTTTCCATTATTATTGCGTTGTTGGGTATTTTCATCTATATTGCTATTCGTTTCAAAAAATGGCAATGGGGACTCGGTGGAGTTATTTCTTTATTTCACGATTCAATAATCGTAATTTCTATTTTCTCTATTTTCTACGGAATTCTTCCTTTCAATATGGAAATTGACCAAGCATTTATAGCTGCAATTTTGACTGTTATCGGTTACTCAATCAACGACTCGGTTATCATTTTCGACCGTATTAGAGAGTACCGAACGTTACATTCGAAACGAGAGTTAGATGTAAACATTAACTCAGCTATTAACAGCACACTAGGCAGAACATTCAATACTTCTATGACAACAATCGTTGTACTTTTAGCAATATTTATTTTTGGAGGAGAAGTAGTTCGAGGATTTACATTTGCATTGCTTGTAGGGATTGTTGTAGGAACTTACTCTTCGGTATTTAATGCAACTCCAGCAGCTTACGATTTTATTAAAATGGGAGAGCGTAAAGCAGCTAAAAAAGAATTGAAATAAAGATTATTTATACAGAATAGAAAGCTGAGATGTAATTATCTCAGCTTTTTTATTTTAACGAGATTATATTAAAAAACAACTCATCGCTCTTTAAGTTTTTCGCAAATTTCTTCGATACTGCTTTTTACAGGCTTAAATTTATAATCAAATTTTGTTGCGATTTTTGCATTCGAGTAAAGCAATATTTTATGTGCCGAACGAGCTGTTTCTCTTGTAATTGATGGCGATTTTCTCGAAAAGAAACTTTTAACGGCTTCTAGCCTCCAAGCAAGCCCTGAAAGAAATGAATTTGCATACTTATTAGGGCGTTTGACCTTAAAATTATCGGCAATTAAATTAAATATTTCTTGCCACGAAATGTTTTCCGACGACAAAATAAATCGTTCGCCCGAAATATCAGAATTCATCAATTTTATCGAAAGTTGACTCACATCTTTAACATCGACAAAACCAGTAATGCCTTTTGTGTAATAACTAAATCCATGTTGAATCAACCGAAATATTGAAGTGCTGCTGGTATTTCCATAACCTAAAATGATTGAAGGATTTACGATTATAGCATTTAATCCTTCGGCAATTCCTCGCCAAACTTCCATCTCGGCATAAAACTTACTGACCGAATAGGTTGAACTTGAATTATTGGGTTCCCAATAGGTTTCTTCGGTTATCAACTCATCGTTCTCACTAATTCCGAGCGAAGCAATTGAGCTAATGTAACAAAGTTTTTTAATTTTATATTGAAGCGAAAGGTTTACAATATTTGCCGTACCATCGATGTTTGCCTCCAATATTTTTTCTTTGTCGGCAGGATTGTACGAAACCATCGCAGCACAATGAAACACTTGGTCAACATTTTCGAAAGCCGCATTCAAATCGTGTAAATCTAAAACATCGGCATCTATCCAACAAATATTATTTAATAATTCTTCGGGCTTCGAAACATAGGCTTTAAAAATTGCATGAAGCTGCGATAAGTCGCTGTTTTTTCGCTTAATAGCCTTGACTTGTAAACCCGATTTTAATAAATCAAGAAGAATATGTGAACCGACAAGACCGCTTGCTCCGGTAACTAAAATCATGTTTCGAGTATTATAAACTCAACAAATTTGTATATTTACGGGTAAATAAAAAAATTATTTTCTAATAAAGTGCATAAACTTCTATTCATAGTCATATTTTTGAGTTTAACATGCTTCGTTTTTGCACAGAGCAATTTCAAATATATTAAGCAAAATGTAGCATATGAAGATATTTTCTACAACAACATTGAAGCTAAGCATACTTCCATCTATCCGTTTATTGCGAGCAACGAATTCGATACTATTTACAAGCCTGAAAAATTACTAAGCGAAGAACGAGCATATTTAAAAGACACATCGAATCGAAAGAGTTCTTTACTTAAGATGAAATTTACTCCCGTTTTATCGGCTTTATATTATCAAAGCAAAAATTCAGAATATATGTCTTTCGCGAAGGGATTTTCGCTTTCGTCGGAATATAAAAAACATATTTCATTGAATATTTCGGCAATTCATAACAACGAAACTTATGCTAAATACATTTCTGAACGAATTGATTCTACAAACGTAATTCCTCACTACGGACGCAAATATTCGAAACGAGGAGATATGTATTCGTATTTTGATTTTCGTGGATATTTATCATATTCGGCTTCGAAATATATAAATTTTCAAATTGGTAAAGATCGTAATTTTATCGGCGACGGCTATCGCTCACTTTTTTTATCCGATAATGCGAATCCGCTTTCTTTTATTAAAACAACCGTTGAAATATGGAAGGTTAAGTATTTGATAATGTACAATTTGCATCGAGACGTAAATACATCGTCGGATAATCTAGATTTAAACGAAAAATATTCGGTTATACATTATTTGAGCTGGAATATCGGAAAGCGAGTTACAATGAATTTATTTGAGTCGGTTGTATGGCGTGGCGCCGATTCTACAGGATATAGAGGATATGATATAAATTACCTAAATCCCATAATATTTTTCCGACCGATTGATTTTTCAATTGGCTCGCCCGATAATGTAATTATGGGAATTGGTGGAAAAATCAGAGTTTTTAAACGTACGCACTTATATAGTCAATTTTTGATTGACGAATTTAAGTTGAGCGAAATAAAGGCAGGAAATGGCTGGTGGGCAAATAAATTTGGGATTCAAGCCGGAATAAAATCATTTCACTTGTTTAAGGTTAAAAATCTGTATTTTCAATCGGAGCTAAATGCTGTAAGACCATTCACATACTCGCACACGACATCGCTCGAAAATTATGGAAATTATTATCAGTCATTGGCTCATCCTTTGGGTGCAAATTTTGTCGAAGGACTTGTTCTGATTCAATACTCACATAAACGATTGAGTTTATCTACGAAAACAATTTTAGCAAAATACGGACTCGACGCAAACGGCGTAAATTATGGGCAAAATATTTATCGCTCATACGACGATGGTCGAAACGAATGGGGAAACTCGCTTCTTCAAGGCGACTTAAACGAAGTGATGATTTCTGAATTTAAGTTTCGTTACCTTGTAAACACAAAATGGAATTTGAATTTTGACTTTGGATACCGATTCCGAAGCAATAAATCTTCAGCAGGTAGCGAAAAATTTAATTACATTTTCTTTGGATTAAAGACCGATTTATTTTACAACGATGTAGATTATTGATTCTCTTTTTCCCAAATTAGTTTTTTTCCAAACCCCAATGTATTATCAGTAAATTTTAGAAATGTAAGGTCTAATGTCCATAAAGTTGTATTCATCAATAGAGCAAAAGGAAACCGTTTCAAATATGTTTTATTTGCTTTTTTAATCATGTCCCCTCTTGGCTCAGAAAGAATTCCATTCAATTGAATGCCCTGAATTTTACCAACAATTCGAGTTTCAAGTACAATAGAACCTGCCACAAAAGAGTTTTTTTCAACATCTTTTATATGTTTGGTGTTTTTATCAGAAGTAAAAACTAGCATATTTTCGTCTTCCATGTAAGCATAAAAGCAATTTGCACAATAGGCTTTGTTTTCGACCGATGTTGCTAAGGTCAAAACATGATGGAGTTTAATAAATTTTACGATACGGTTGTCTAGCGTTTTCATGATGTAAATATCTAATAAATTCTTAACTTTATAAAAAAATGCAATAACATTTTATAACGAGTCCCCAACTAACGCAAGGCTCAGCCTTGTTATAAAAAAAATAAAAATTTTACCAAGAGGCTGCGTAAAAAGTCAAAATATTTTGTCATTCTGACGCAGTGAAGAATCTAAATAATTAAAATATAACATATTAAGATTTCTCGCATTCACTCGAAATGACAAACTCAACAATTTTACACAGCCTTGCTTTTCTTGATACTTTGTGGCTCGGACATTCTTGTCCGAATTACTTTACAAATACACTGTTCAATTAATTGTTGGAAAGGGTTCCAATAATGGCGGGAATTTTTTTTTTCAAACAGTTTTCAATTCCTTTGAACTCTGCGTTCAATTACGCAGCGTCTTACAAAAGTCTCTACTGGGAAGTAATGACGAAGCAAATGCTTCGCCAAGCGGTTGCTGTGGTATTTCTTACAAATTAAAAAAAACGGGAAAATTGTGATAATTCGATTGGAATAACTGATTGTAAACAATGTTTTGTAAAGCAAAACTTAATTATTCTTTACAAGATTAACTCTTTTCCTTTCCTCATTGTTTTGGAACACACAAACATATATCCCTTCTGGCAAAACTGATAAATCGATTCGTTGGTTATAAATACCACTTATTTGATTGTCATCTAACACCTCTGCAACTTTTTTCCCTAAAATATCATAAATAGTAATATTTACACGACTATCCTTTTTAAGAACATATCTTACTGTTGTTTCATTTTTTGTTGGGTTTGGCATTGCTAATAATTCCCAATTTTGCAGAACATATTTAGCATCTTCTTTAATTATTGTAGATTTTTGCGATATTAATTCATCTGTTTGGGTTTCCAAATCATCATTTACACCTTCTTTTATTCGCTCTGGTGAAGGAGGATTGTTCAACGTTAATGGTGACATCTCCATAGAATGATTAGTATTGCATCCCTCTAAATATGCACGAAGATATGTATTGTTTTTTACCCAAAAGCCACTATTGAATCTGACTGTTCTTCCTGCTCTGAAATGAACAACGCCAGCATTATCAAGAACAAGATTATTTCCAGCTGTAATTTCGTCTGATGCCCTATAAATTTCAATATCTGCATGTGGGGTATATAAATCGCTATTATTTGAAAAATTTCTTGACACAATACAATCTGAGTAATATACAGTGAATGAATTATTGTAAACAACACTTGTCCCAGATGTTCCATAAATATTAATATATGTTACATCTCCATTTATAAGACCTAAATCTTCCCATGTTATAGAAGTTCCATTTCCATAATAATTTACTGGCCAACCTATTCCCGAAGAACCTATAAGAAAATAATCAGCACCATTTAGTTCAGATATATCAGGAAAAACTAAATCATATTCAGATATCTCTTTCCCATTTGCTATAATGTCAACAATTCTTGGTTTTGTTTCAGTTTCTGAATAAACTAATATTTTCGCATTTTTTACACCTTCAGAAACAGGAGAGAACTTAATTTTAAATGTTCCTGTAGAAGTTGATGATAATGTAAAAGGCAAAGTTAATGGTGTTACAAAACTAAACTCTTCATTCGGATCATTAATTATTTCAATATTTGTGATATTTACCGGACTAGAGCTAATATTTTTTATTGTTAAAAAATTATACGTTTCACTATTAATATCTGTAGCTGGAAATTGTAATTTATCAGCGATAACAATACTTCCTTCTCCATATTCATAAAAATAAGCTTTTCTACCATTACTTGCGAATATTGCAGAACTATTATATGAATCCTGACAAAAACCATCACTTTCAATTGGGATAGAAAAATTTTCAGCATAAGTATATGTATTATTATCCAACTTTTTATGAAGATTTATATTCATATTTCCATTGTTTTCAAATATATAGTCCCCATGAACTGAAAGAATTTCCATATCTGATGAAAAAGAAGAAACTAAGCCCCAGTTGTCATTTCCTCCTTCGTTTTTATAATAAACATCTCCATTTATTCCGATGAAATCTCCATTTATAGAAATTTTTGAAATAGGGTTAGAATAATTAAACATTTTTATTGGGTTATTCCAACTATCTCCATTCCTTTTATATAAAGAAACTTTCCCCATATGACTTCCTATTAAAATATAATCTCCAGATATATCAATCATATCTTCATAATTAGGCAGGCTTATAGCATCTTGGTAAGTCCAGCTTGCTCCCTTTTTATATATAAAAAAAGTTCTCCATTGAACTCCTGCACTATAACCAAGTGTTTTGTGATAAGAGGCATTTGGCATTCCAACAACCGCATAATCTCCTGATATAGCCACAACACCTCCGAAAGAAGATTCTACATTGTCGTTAGGAAGAACATCTTCCCCGTCGATTATTCCATCTAAATAAAACTCAGAGCCATTATATCCGTATATAGAAGCCCCCCCCTTACTTTTTTTTGATACATCAATAACACCTCCTGTTGGATAAAAGCCTGGGTCGCCAACAATTAAAAAATCACCAGCAACATCAATTGAATGACCAAATTTATTTCTTATAGATAAATTGCTTCCCATATCGTATTCGCCCCAAATATCTTCACCTCCAAAAATGTTTGTTATAAACATAGTTCCAAAGCTTGGTCCATCATCATTGTAAGTATAATACGAAGGTCTTATACTTCCAATTTTTCTTTTATTAATTTTATCATAAACTTCAACATTTGCATATTGGACATAATAATTATAATCAGAATATGGAATACCTGTATAATATGAACCGATAAATCCAAATTGTTGATTGATAGCTACGGAAACATTCTGAGGAGTAACATCTTCAGCTCCAAAACTAACTTCAAAAGGCTTGTGCAATGAAGATGTCTGCGTAAAGCTCATATCCCTGTATTCTTCCCCTACATCCCAAGTTAATGGGCTATCCCCTGTATTTCTGATTTCAATTGGTCCCCTATCATTTTCTTCCATATTTGGAGAGATATTAATCGAAAGAGTATTTGTAGAATGATCAATATCTGCTTCAAACCAATCCATTTCATCTTCAGAATCATATAGGTTTGTCATTGTTATAAAATTACATCCATCATTACCATATAAATGAAACTCTTCAAGAGAACCGTTTGAATCTGTCGTTCGGTCATCTTTGCTAAGATCTGCGTTGTTAGGAGGTAAAACAGTAACTGTAAAATATATTTTTTTAAAATATTCATTAATCTGGTTTGATTTTAAAATTCCGTATTCAATATTAAAAACAACAGGATCATCTCCCAAGTGCAAATTAACCCTCCTTGCATCATCTAAATTACCATAAATATATTCAGGAGACTCAGGAGACCAGATTTCTAAACGTCCACCTGAACTTCCCGAATATAAATAATGATATACGTCTTCAGTATTAGTTATATTTATTATTGGTATCCCTGCTCGTCTTACAACAAGATGAAAATAATATGTCATAGATTCTATAGTAGAACAATCTATCATTTTTACTTCAATAGTACCTTCTTCCATAAGTTCTTCATAAGGAATAACTGTATGACTAACATTTAAACAGGGTTCTCCTATTTCTGCTGAGGAGCCATCTTGTGTAACATTAATCGAAAGCATATCATAATATCTAAATTCTCCATTTTTATATAAATTCAGTTGAAAATTATAGACGCCTACAGAAGGACAATTGAAATCAATGGATGCACTTCTATTTAATTCAATGCTACCATAATTAGTAACTCCATTGGTTGTATTCTCGATAGTATATGTATAATTTCCTATCTCTTCTCCTATTATTTCCAGATTTATTGAAATTTCTTCACCAACAGCATAATTTGTTTTATTTGGTTCGGCATATAAATTTACAAAAAGAGATTGTAATGGGGCTTCATACTCTACAGTAAAAGAATAAACTTCGGTAACATCGTATTGGTCGGAATTGTCATAATCTATAGAAACTGTGTATGTCACATCCCATGATTGACTCATGCTTACATCATCAATAGCATAATTATGAGGAAATGGATAGTCGCCCTGAAATGAACTTCCATCGCCAAAATTCCACATATGTGTAATTATTGGGTAATCTAATGACGAAGCGTCGGCAGATACAGTTGTACTATTGTCAAAATATACAATCATAGTATTGGCAGATACAGGGCTGGTTGTGTAGTTAACATCAAAATTAATAGCCTGGCTATACAAACTTAAATTTAGTAAGCTTAAAAAGAAGATTATTATGTATCTCATAATTATTGTTTTGTTATATTTCTAAAAAATGATTGTATGTTTTTCACTTTTTATAACTGTTTCACCATCTTGATCTAATTGCTTTAAATACACATCAAAAGTATTCGGCGATGAAGGATAAGGATGTTCTGTTTCTCCAAGGGGGGCAAGAGGTTCAAAATCTCCATCTCCAAAATATATTTTATAAATACCTGGAATATTCGAAGTGTTTTTAAATGTTACTATTCTCGTTCCGCAATCCTTATCAAATAAAAGATCTTCATTTTCTCCATTTATAGAAGAGATTTTTAATTCAAATTCATTATTAGTATTATTAGAACCATCATCAACTCTTGTTATAATTATTACCATTCTAACTTCGTTATCTGAATCTGTTGATGGTGGAATATTAATATCTTTCTTCGCATTTAAAACATTTGGGATATCGTATGTTGCTATGATTTTACCACTAGAATAGTCTAGATTTTTTTCAAAAACATAAATCTTAGAAACAAACTTTTCAGGAGAACTATTTAATTCAACAGAAACAATTGAAGGTTCTGAAAAAGAAATCGTTTTATAATATGATGTAAACGGATTTGATAAACTTTCATTAATTGTTTCAACCTCTGAAAATGGTGTTGAATTATAAAGTAATAGCTCGGTATCTTCTAAATTATTAAGAATAGCTTTATTTTTAACAAAATTGTAATAATCATTATCATTAGGGTCTTCCCAATAATTAAATATTTTTGGAGAAAAATAAACATTTCTTGCTAAAATTGGGAACATCAATTTAGAGTTTTCAAACGTACTACTTCCCCCTGCAATTAAAGAAGCGTCAATTACCGATTTTATATAAGAAAAAGAATTTATTTCTGAAATATTCTGAGATGATATAATATTCTCATTAATATTTGTCATTAACTTTAATTTCTTTTTTACATTTTCATCTGAAGTTAAATTGGGATTAGTTAATGTATATTTTTCATACAAAAACCTCCAAAAACTTGAATAGTCATAAGTAAAACTTCTTATATCTAATTCTGTTCCTTTTGTTAAATGCTGTTTGAAATAATTAATTGTAAGATTATAATAAGTCCAAAAATCGGTGTAAAAACTAGGATTTAATAAGCTAATTAAATTTGCATCTTCTGCGTCTGTAGGATTAAACGTTTCCTTTAAAAGTGTTTGAATAAATTGAGCCTCTCCCTCGATTAACCAATGAAGTTGGTTAGTTTCGTCTGTTGTTAGTCCAGACGTGTTTAATAAAGTCCCTTGAATACCATGATAAAACTCATGCGACAATACATACATCATAGTGTACTTTTCTTTAGTTTCATTATCAGATGTTCCAGTAATTAAGTTAGGAAGAGTGGAATAACAATTATAAACATTCATATCTAGAAAAATCTGTCTGTTATTTCCTAAAATTGCAGACGATGCAGGTTTATTATGCCCATAATATATTGGGATATTTTCTTGTCCATTATAATAAAATATATAAACTTGATAATATCCATCATCGTCCTTAGGGAGTTTAATACTATTATCATCATTAACACCACAAAGTTCCCAATCAACCACCTGTTTTGTCCAATTCTTTTCAAGCGAATATTCTAGTGCCGTTAAATATTTTTCTTCTGCCACCATATAATCTATTCCATTAGACACACTAAAATGTTTTTTAAAAATCTGATCTGTGTAATAAATTTTAAATTTATAATCAGGATAATCAGGAATATCAACCATATTAACTTTATCAAAACAAAGGTAAATTGGACCAAAAGGCTGTGGATTCTCAGTTGAAGTATAAACTTTTTGAATGTTTTCGTCATAAAGTTCAACAATAAAAAAACCTGTTTTTGTTCCAGTTATTACATGATTATATTCAATTGCTCCTTTATTATTGCTTGTATTTAAACTAACAAAAACATTTTGATTTAATTCATACTCTGGTAGTGCTTCGTTAAAAAAATTATCAATTTCTCTAATTCTTATTTGATATTGTTTATCAACATCTTCAAATGGAATATTTCTAAATTTAAGAATTATCTCACGTTCATTTTCAGGTAATAACACATCATTTAAGTCCTCTTCAAAGTTTTCAATAACAGTTTTATGAATTACATCATTCATCTTCAGAGAAGCTAGGCTCACATTTAATTCTATTTGACTTTGTTGCCCATATATGTTAATGCTAGTATATATTAACAATAAAAATATAATATGTATTTTCTTCATTCTCATTTTATTTTAAAGAGTCCATTGAGAGTGTAAATTACCTTTGTTAAAAATTAACATTCTAAAAATTTCACCTTCGTATTTTGTAAATCCAGCTTCATACTTATCTCCATTATACAAGAATGTAACGACAGCACTGAGAGTATAATTCTCCTTTTTTACTACTTTTGTTTTAATGTTTTTTATAATAAGATCCTTATCTATATCAATAGATTTTTTTTCTTCATACTTACTTTTGTATTTTTCTTCATTAAAATTTCCAACCCAGAATCTCAAATAAATAATTAATTTTAAGCAGTCTTCGTCACCGTAGTTTTTTCCAGAGTTTATATATAAACGTTTAATATCTCTAGTCATTTTATATTCTTCTTCATTATATTTAGCTACCATTTCTTTAGTATCAATTATAGGCAACTTATTACCAGAAGCAGGAATAGTTTTTACATAAAATTCAACACCTGGAAGTATTTGTTGTATCTTATCTGGAGCATCTATTTTTTCAAGTGTTGCATTTTTAAGATTGGGATCAACAATAATTATCATATAATCCGGATTAGGATGAACAGTATCAGGCCTGTCAGTTTCAATAAATATTACATTATGATTAATCAGAGCTGTATCAATTTTGTGTTTTTGAATTTTAGTGCTGTCGGGTTTTACGGTATTGTTGTCCGCAAGCTTTTTGCTTGTTCCACAAGAGGTTATAAACATCAGCACAAAAAATGTTAGAGAAATAATAATTCTATTTTTCATAATTTTTCTTTTTATTATTTTTCCTCTAAAGTATTAATTCTTTTTTCCAGTTCAATTATGTAAAGCGTAAGTTCTTCAACTTTTTGTAATAATTTTGTATTCATTTCACCTAACTTAATACCATCTTCTGCTATTTCATCTTTGTTTGGAATATTTGGAAGATGTTTATTTTCTTTTATAAAACTTTCTAGTTCCGATAATGATTTTAATTTATAATTTTCTTCAAAAACATAATCCGGCCAAGGATTTGTTGCTTGCACCACAACTTCTTCTTTTGTCCAAATTGACTTACAAACTAATTTATTATAGTTCCCATTTGAATAGAAAGAAATTACACCATTGCTAGAACCTATTTCAACACTTGGGGGAGGACCAGTTGGGGCTCCTCCGTTTGCAGCACTAAAAGTTAGGGTGTTTCCATCTTTTACTAGCTGTATATTTCCACTTCTTGTGATTATAAAATGCGTATTATCATTTAAAATTTGTTGATTACTGAAAGTTTGATTTGAACCTCCTGTACCAACGCTACTAGTTGAAGTCATTGTTGCAAATTTTAAATCTCCGCCAATGGTTGAGTATATTAACCCAGCTCCATTATTAGCCCCGTCGCTTTCAACATCCCAGCTAAGTTGTTCATTATACTTTGCATTAAATCCGATATAGCTATTGCTCCACATTGGGCTTTCAGAGGGTAATCTGCCAATTATTATTTTTTTAATTCCTGTGTTAAAGATTGCTTTGTCATTTTCACAAGTCATGACATTACAAGTTCCTTCAATATCTTTTACTCCTATATTTCCATTATCATCTGCAACAAGCATTCGTGATTCTGTATTTGATAAATCGGGCAAATCGTCAATTTTTACATTTCCTGCAACATGTAGTTTAGCAGAAGGATCAATTGTTCCAATTCCTACTTTCCCATTTTCAACAAGAGTTATTACAGGGTTGTCAGGCGTACCAATTCTAAACTTATTGGGAAAAATAGCATTTGCATTTGCAATGGGTTCTAAATCCCAAATCGAAGTGGTTCCGTCTTCTACTTCATTTTCTATTCGTATAGTTCCTCCGTATTCACGACCTTCGCCGTCAAGTCCTCCTCCACCTGCTGTTGTTGCCGGAATAAAGGTTTTTAAATGTAATTTCTTTTGTGGATTATTTGTTCCTATTCCTACTTTCCCCTCGTTGTTATAATTTATTATGGTATTGTAATTATTATTGACTTCGCTTTGTATTTTCAAATCGCCTGTTTCTGTATATATCGAATTCTCTGAGCCTGATTCGCCCTGTGATGATGAAAGTATCAGGGTGTTTGTTCCTATTCGGAGTTCTTCGGCTACTTGCAATGTTTCGTAGTTGGCGTTTGTTACGTTCATGCTTTCGGCACTTATGCTTCCAGTAGTTGTTATGTTATCGTCGTCGAAACTTATGGTTCCTGACTCTGAACTTATTTTGCTGTTTATTCCGTCGATATTCAAAAAATTTCCTACTCGCAAATTTTCTAAGTCCAAATCTCCGGTATTAATTCTGCCTGCTCTTATTTCTAGTTCTACATCAAGTTCTTCTAACTCGGCTCGTTCCGATATTATTTCTTCGCTTTCTATTATTTCGCTGTTTACTCGCTGTCCTATTATTACGCCATCTTGTACGTATAGCGTTCCGCGTATGTTGGCATTGCCATTTACATCGAGTTTTTCAATCGGGTCGGTTGTTCCTATTCCTACATTTCCGCTTAGTGGGTTAAGCAAACTGTGAAATCCGTTTTCGCCATCTTGTATCAGTAAATTTCCCGATTCGGTATAAAATCGGTTTTCTACTTGCTGGTCGGCGTTTAATGCCGATTTCAGTATCATGGTGTTTCCGCCTACTCGCATTTCGTTCAATACGCTTAGGTTGCTGAACGAACTGTGGTTTACTTCTATGTTGTCGGCATATATTATATTGGCTTGTATTTTTTGTGTTACAA
>Ga0209417_1000348_pt1 | contig 117285 bp, 111 predicted proteins | sample RifGroF2_FD_184002 | JGI IMG/M metagenome (GOLD analysis project Ga0209417, IMG submission 184002) | Groundwater microbial communities from Rifle, Colorado, USA - Groundwater F2 (SPAdes) (version 2) | ecosystem: Environmental > Aquatic > Deep subsurface > Groundwater | place: Rifle, Colorado... | reverse complement strand
AGAGATATGTTTATGAGATACAAGAGAGATTAAATAATCGCGCTAGAAAAGCCCTTAATTACTTAACACCTAACGAAGTTATCGCTCTAGAGTTCTAAAAAAGGGGCTCTAAATTCTTGAATTCAATATCTTGGCTTATTTCAAGCTTTTTTATAAAATTATTGCAGTATAAAAATGAAAAAAAACTGCCTCCCCCAGAAATATTTCTAAGAAGGCTTTTTTTAAATAAGCATTTCTATAATCAAGAGACTTCTTTAGTTTTTATAAATCCAACTATCCAAAAAATATACGTAAATAAATACAAAAAATATTCCACTAAACTAATTTTGTTCTTTATTCCTATTATTTCTTCTGCAGATTCTACATTAGCCTCGAGATTAAAAATTTTCATCAGTAGCTTTATTCTTCGCAAATGATAATGATTGCTTATTATTAAAATTTCAATAAAATTTTTACCCTTTATAAATTTTTTTATTTCTTTTATATTACCAACTGTATCACTACAATTATTCAGTTCTATTACAATTTTGTCGGGGCAAATGGTTTTCATTAACCATGTTTTTGCCCCGACAAAACAAAGAATTGAATTTTCAAAAGTCAATCCAGCCAAAATTCTCTCTCGGCATTGTTGAGTTAGTTCATCCCCCTTGCCTGCATTAAACAATACACAAACTAGCTTCTTTTTAAACATAATATTGCTTATACCAATTAAAAAGGAGTGGAAGAAAGAGCAAGAGTGGTCAAGTACCTTTTCCGCAATTCCATTATTTCTATTTTTTAATTCCAATATCATCCCAAATACCACACTGGAATAAATTTTATATTACTGCGTCCGATTTCTATTTCTCCAACAAAACCCTTGGTCAAAATAAGGGCTGAATTTGAGGGATATTTTTCCAAGAAACTTCGAAAGCTTCGGCTAACTTGCGCGAACTTAAATAATTCTATCTTTTATCCACTTTCTGAAAAATATTTCTTATAATACTTTGGGCTTCTACTTCGTCAATCATAATATCATCAACCGGCAAATTGGACGATAGAATTTCTCTGGCTTTTTCCTTAACCTCTTCTCTTGGTAATTTGAAACTTACTTCTATTGGATTAAATTTATAATCCAAACCAAATTTTTTTATATCTTTTTCTTCCACTGGATCATTAAAAGTTATTTGAAGAATTTTATTTTTTGCATATTTTTCAATAAGATCGGATAGTAATCCGTCATAAAATATTTCCTGATTAATTATTATTATCCTCTTGCAAAGCTTTTCAATATCTTCCATATAATGCGAGGTTAGGATGATAGTGGTTTTCTTTTCCTGATTATATTTTTTTAGAAAATCGCGGATATTTTTTTGCGCCACCACATCCAGCCCGATTGTCGGTTCATCTAAAAATAAAACTTTGGGAGAATGCAGAAGCGAAGCGACCAACTCACATTTCATCCTTTCGCCCAATGATAATTTTCGAACTTGAATATTTAATATTTTTTTGATATCAAGAAGTTCTGATAATTCATCAAGCGTTCTTTCAAATTGATCATCCGGAATATCGTATATTTCTTTGTTCAAAAGAAAACTTTCCATCACGGGCAAGTCCCACCAAAGCTGATTTTTCTGTCCCATCAGTAGCGCAAATTGTCTTTTATATTCATTTTTCTTTTCCCATGGATCAAAGCCCATTACACTCATACTTCCGCTTGTTGGCTTGATTATACCAGAAAGCATTTTAAGTGTAGTAGTTTTTCCAGCGCCATTCGGCCCTAAAAATCCCACAAATTCTCCTTCTTCAATTTCAAAATTTATATCCTCAACAGCTTTTATCTCCAAAATATCAGGATTAAAAAGATTTTTTATTCCAGCCAAAATTCCCGGTTCTTTTTTACTAGAAAAATAAATCTTGCTTAGATTTTTAACTGCTATTATTGCCATTTTATTTCATAAAATAATTAGCTACTAGCGCTAGAATATTTACTTAACCCAAATTTCCAAATTTTTCTAGAGATTAAAAAAAATATTCCTGCCACTAAAAAAGATTCCGCCACTAATTTTCCATCGAACCCACGCGATAATACTTTTGCCGGAACAGTTGCAATAAACGCTAAGGGAAAGATAAAAGAAAAAATGAAATGCATCATTTTCCCACTGAAAATATCCGTCGGATATTGAGCAGCTCTTATAATCGTATCCGCCACATGAAATCCACCGGAATCAATCGTCCAAAATTTTATAGCGCTCAACATAATTGCTATACTGTAGATTATTATAAAACCGTTAGCTATAAGTAGCAAATACCAAAAAATATTTAGGATAAATTCCCAACCTAAATTTCCCAGATGAGTTAAAGAAAAAATTACTACCCCCAATCCGGTTGCAACTCTTATTATATCTTCCAAATCTCCTCGAAAAATAGAAACTAAAAATTGAGTATCTACCGGCTTGGTAAGTAAAAAATCTAATGTCCCCATTTTTATATGTTGGCCAAGAATATGGACAAAAGCGCAACTCGTCCACATTAGTCCGTCCAAAAGCAATGTTGTCCCAACAATCAAAAGGACTTCATAATGGCTCCAGCCATAAATATTTTTAGTCCAACTAAAAATAATCTCTATAAAAAATAAATTAAAGAATAATTGTACGAAAACCGCCGAGGACATAAGAAAAAAACCAAATCGATAGGCAATCCGCTCTGAAAAATTTATCTTTTTAAAAAGAATAAAAATTGTTATGTATTTTTTCAGTTTACGCGCCAAATCCTTCATATTTTTCCAAACCTTTTTTATAAATATATTTAATAAAAATCCCCAGTATCAAAATCCAAAGTAAAACCGGGAAAAAAATTTCTGCCTCTATTTTTATTTTCCCGCTCCAAATAGCAATTGGAAACCAAGCCATAAATTTAAACGGTAAAAAATTATTGATATTTGAAAGAGTTTTTGGCAAAAGATCTAATGGAATCATATTGCCTGCTAAAAAAAACATAATCATCCTAACAAAAAAATTAAATCCCTTGGCATCTCCCATCCAAAAAGTAGCCAGCCCGATCAAATAAAAAAATTCCATAAATATTACCAGCGCACCAATGATTGAAAAAATAAAGCCAGCCAATCGTATTGCGTTAATATCTCCGCTAAAAAATTCGGGATAGAAAAAAAAGACTGGAATAATTATTATACCTACAACTATAAGATTTAAAAATGCTTTCCCAGCTATTATCCAAAAGGTTGACCAAAAATGACTAACCGGTCTTAAAATAAAATTCGTAATATTTCCCAATCTTATTTCATCACCCACTCTCCATGCCACATCTATTCCCTGAATCACAAAAGAAAGCAGTGCTGAAAGAATATAATAAACAATCAAATCATTTAGGGAATATCCCCCGATTTGATTTCCTTCGGCATAAATAGCCTTCCAAAGAAACACAAAAACAAAAACTGAAATTATCTGGGAGACTAAAAGCATAAAAAAATGCGAACGATAAACAATCGCTTCAGAAATGGAGTTTTTAAAAAATAACAGGTATTTACTCATAAAAAATATCGCCTTATTTCCTACTAAATCTAGCATGATACAAGAATAATTTCAAATTTATATATTTAATTGTCATTCTTTTGTGGCCTTAAATCCAAAGATATCACCATAGGCTTCCTCTCCAAAAAGAATGGGGTAAAAATTTTCCTTAGATACCATCCCTTTGTTATTTCTTATCGCAAATATTTCTCCCTTTTTAATAAGTTTGAAATTCTTAATATTCTTTTTCAAAACATCATTTTTTTCTTTTTTTGCAACACCTTTTATCTCATAAAAATCAATTTTTCGTTGCTCTCTTTTTTTATTTTTAGCATCAATCATTTTTTCTTTTTCCAAAAAAGATATTATCGAACTAAATGTATTTTTGTAAGTTGCTCTACTATTGTCTTTTCCGTACTCCAAAGATACAGCTGTCTTGCAATAACCTATCAAAGATTTCCCCGCTATATCTTTTTTCATCAGAGCAATCCTTCTGGGATTAATTGCATATACAAAATTCAAAACAGCCTTTTTTGTTTTTGTAATTATTGCCAGATCTTTCACATCCGTTGTGGCTGAGTGGATGTCCAAAACGAAATCGGCCTTTTTTGTAATTTTCAAAATATTATACGCCAATATTTCTTCGTAATTACCATTCCTTTTACCAGGAAAAGACCTGTTCAGATCTTGATCAATAAATCTCTTCCTCTGTTTTACCGCTTTCTCATTTGCAATAATAGTAATAAGCGTCCCTTTTTTTAATTTAATTTTCCTTAATCGAAAAATAATCTTTTTTCCTACAAGTTCATCGCCGTGAAGACATCCCACGACTACAACTATAGGTTTTTTATCACTACTAAAAAATTTTATTTTGTAATCCATATTTTTAAACATTAATAATTAATTGGGAAGCAGAACGATGTCTGCTCCCCAAGTTTCAAATCTACAACCCCATCGCGACCTTACATAAGCCATGGCAAATTTTTGCCCAACTTACAATCTTGTCAAGATTATCTGTTGCGCCAAACATCCTAAATTCGATTGTTCCATGAATAGATATTCTTATCAACTGCCAACATTTCCTCGGATCATCTGCAAAATTATTTTCAATCGCCTGTTGATAAAAATCTTTCCAATTTTTATAAGGTCGAAGCGCTTGATTTGGCGCTACTATCTTATAAATTTATAGCCTTTTACCAGATGAACCATCACCCTCATTGCATAAACGATCTAATTCAGAAATAACTTGATTATAGACTTTTATTGCAGTATTATGATCAGGCATACCAATATGAATATGTGTACCAATCACTCTGCATGCCGCCAGTAAAATATTTCCGGATAACTTTTTTTTAATTTCTTGATATCTACCGGTAGGATCAGGATAAATATCTAATGGCATATCTTCAGGCGCAACTTCCATCCAGCTTCTTTTGAATTGAAGTTTAGATTCGACTTCTATTACATCCTTTTCATTCTCCTTTAATTGATTTTTTATTTCATTTAAACCACATGGTCCGATCCTATCCTCCAGCTGGCAAGCTGAAAATTCATATCCAAACTGTTCTTTGTCTGCAAGATGACTCAAAACCAGTTGCGCCATTGGTGATATCTTACTTTCATTGTTTATCAGAAAGCATTCTCGTTCAATTCCAACCAATAACGCGCCATCCTGTCTAAACCGAAACTTATTCATGAATTTTTGCATGATACTCTTTCTCCTTTTTGGAAGTTATTCATTTTTAATAACATTTTAGTTTTCCAAAACTTTAAATACCATTGATCTGATAAGACGACTTTTTCCATACTCCAAACAAACTATTGCTCCTCTTTCTATTGTTTCATAGAATTTAGAAGAAACAAAAGCTGAGTATTTCTTACCGTACAGCTCAAAATCAATGATGAAATCCTCATAATAAAAGTCCGGACCAGACCAACCAGTTTCCATCCTCCCACATTTAATCCGCTTATCTTTTACAATTACAGCTGTTCGTTTTTTTTCTAGATAAGCCCTATCCAGTATAATCCCCTCTACTAAAATTGTTAAAATTAAAACCAACCTAATCATAAGCACAGTTTCATTTTCCATGATGCAATCTCCTTTTTTAGGGTTATAAATTTTAAAAGAACTCTTATCAAGAAGTTTCCCAAATAAAAAAACTCCCCATCCTCGCACGCAATGCAAAAAGCATTGAGTAAAAGGACGAAGAGTCTTAGAAAAACTTCGTGGTACCACCTTTTTTTGAAAATAAAAAACACCTCGAAAGGTGCCAGCACTTATTTTCACTCATCAACTCAGACATTCTCACAAAAGTAAGAACCGACATTGATTATCCTATGATTACGGAGGATGCCGAGCTTCCACTTTACCCCGCCATGACGTAGGTTATGCAGAAACCACCTTCCCCGAGATAAATCGGGGTAAGTTAGACCCAGCCCTCCGATAAAATCGGAGGATCCAACTCGTAGGTTTTGTTATTTTTAAAGTAATTGCATTTTATATCTTAATCAAAATTTTGTCAAGGGGCGCGAATATATTTGAGTTAATATTTTCCCTAAAATTTCACAATATTTTTAACTGTTTTTCTCGAGATTCCTTTTTTTGTTCCCCGTAATAAATAATACTTCTGTTTTCATTTAATTATTTTAATCTCTATTTTTTCAAGCATTTTTTCTATTTCTCTATTTGCAACTTCCTCGGAATAATATATTTTTTGCGATTCCACAGCTTTTTCTTGTTTGGCAATTTTCCAATTAAGCAATATTGATTTTTGACTTATCGGCTTTCGAATTTCTTTTTGCGAAATAAGTTTTATTATTTCTTTTAGATTTATTTTATAATTTTTAAAAATTTGAAATAAATCATAAAAATCCCGATATCTCGCCCTATCACTAGTCGAGCGTATTTTTTCCGCTACAATTTCTCGAATATCCATAACTTTTACTTTCGTAATGATTATGATAATAAAGTCTCCATTTAGCGCTAAATAATTTGCTATCCTTAGTCATATAGCTATTACTGGTTTTTCCTTTTGTTGAATTATGAAGATAGCTTGAATCAATATCCGCCTTATCCAATAAAAATCCTAAGATTCTCTGCACCGTAATGGATTGTTTTTTACTAAATTCGTTAAATTTAGCAATATCAATACTGTCTCGATAATTTTTTAGTTTCTCTAAAACTAAATCCACAGTGCTAAGCGTTCTCTTGAAATTCAATATATCCAAAATAGTTTTTTCAACAGTAGCAATTTTTACCAAACACCCATCCAGCTCAAACTCATTCCAACCATAAAAATTATTTTTATTCGTAGTTATAAACTCAAAGGTTATTCCTTGAATTTCTTTTTTGGACATTTTTTTCAATGAAACACTGACAATAGTTTTGAGATGCTGATCAAATATTCCATGATGCTGCAAAGCAGATTCACAAGATATATATGAATTTTCAAAAAGAACTTGAGCAATAACAAAATTGGAAACATTAAAAGTCCCTCTTGATTCAAGAGTGGTTATATAATAATTTCCTTTCTTTATTCTCACTAACCAGCCGTTTCTCACAAGTTTACTAACTAAATTCCTAATCTCCTGACGACTCATTGAAGAAGCTGATTCCTTAACCACTTGTTCAAAAGTAATAAATAGGCCGTTTTTGGCGATCAAATTTTCCAGTAATTCTGAATCTTTTTGAGACAAGATTGTGCTTTTCATATTGATATAATAATTATATATTGTTATTATCTATACCTATATTACACGAATATTTCTACTTTGTCAACCTTTATCACCATTTTTGGCTTATTTCAAGCTTTTTTATAAAATTATTGTGGCATAAATTCAAAAAAAGACTAAACAAAAATTAAAGGGCATCGCAATTATTTGCAAATGCCCCTTGAAGTTAAAGGTTTTATTTTTTCCATATCATACCAATTATTTTCTCTTCCTTTCTCGACTTTCTAGGTATCTCCTTAGTGCATCTTTAGATGTAAGCCAATTACGCCCTTCCTTGTGTGCTTCTAATTTTCCATTGCGCGCCAAAAGATTTAGATATTTTTCCGTAAATTTTGTGTCTTTGGCTAATTCTGATAGTGAGATAAATTCCTCTTTGCCTTTTTTGCTTGGCATTAGTATTTTCAGATAAATATCCAGCGTTCTCTCCACCGCCCGAGCAATAAAGTTCACAAAAGGAACATAGTCGCCTTTATCTGCTAAAGACAGTGACCGATAATATCTTTTTCGATCATTTTTCAAGACAATTACTAGGGGAAATCCTGATTGCATCAAAACAATATTCATCGTCAAACGTGAAGTTCGGCCATTGCCATCAAAAAAAGGATGAATAAAAACTAATTTGTGATGCACAATACTCGCCAGCTCCACCGGATGCATTTTTTTCTTATTATCTCCAACCCAGCCGATAAGATTTTGCATTAGTCTTGGAATTTCTAAGGCTTCTGGTGGTTTATGATCCGCTCCGCCGATAACCACCCCGCTGTTTCGATATTTTCCCGCCCATTCTTTATCAATATCCTGCATAACAATTTGATTTAACGACCTGATAAACCTTTCCGACACCGTATTATTCTTTCCATTTTCCACCAATGAATACAAATATTCCAAGGCCTCCTTGTGACTTTTGGCTTCAAGATGATCTTTGAGCGGCTTGCCCTTAATGGTTATACCCTCATTGATGACCAAATATGTTTCTTTAAGTGTCAAACTATTACCCTCAATCGCATTAGAATTATAAGTCATTTCCACTTCAAACTGCTCCCTAAGTTTTTTAACTGCAGAGGATGGCAGTGGGCGAAAAGAATTTAGCAATTTTAACTTGTCATCAATTCTTTTTTGAATTTTTTTGTCTAAATATTTCATATATTTCTTAAGTTGGTTTAGATGATTATTTACACTATACCATATTAAGCAAAACAGTCAATAATATCCATCGGATCATAACTAAATCCATTTTCACCTTTCAGCGAATCGGTTATTTCTCCATGAATTGTTCCAGTAAAAACAAAGAGAGCAAAAGGGGTCAAGTACCTTTTTTAGGTCTCAAATTTCACAAAACTTTTGATTAGCTTTTAGTATCCAGTAAGATATAAATAGTTTAATCTCTATTTTTTAAACATTTACGCTTTCATGCCTAATTTTGTATAATGTTTTTTTGCCACGCGGATTCGAGCTGATTCTTTTTGAATAGCGGCGGCCACACGAGCGTATTCATTTTCATCCATTGACACTCTTTTATTCTTAAGTTCTTCAGCTTTTCTTCTTCCCTCCTCGGCGCGTTTCAAATCAATTTCTTCAGCGCGCTCGGCCGTGTCAGCTAAAATAATAAGTTCATTGTTATGAAATTCAATAAAGCCTCCAGAAATACAAAGCAAAATTTCTTCTCCTTTTTTCTTAAGCATTAATTCGCCCGCTTTCAGACTGGCAATATAACTTATATGATTAGGCAAAATTGTCACTTCCCCGTCTGCCGTCGGCAAAGTCGCCTGATCAACCGTGTCTTCGAAAACAGTTTTTTCAGGAGTAACAATTTTGAATTTAATGGTTGACTTAGACATTAAATGTTATAAATTTTTAATTTTTAATTTGAAATTTTTAATGAATTTTTAATTTATTAATTCTAAAATTATTCATTAAAAATTTAAATATTATTTAAAAATTAAAAAATAAAAATTAAAAATTAGAAGATCAATAAATTTATTTTTTGATTTCATCAATCCCACCTTTCATGTAGAAGTCTTGTTCCGCCACTTCATCCATCTGTCCATCCAAAATCATTTTGAAGCCTTTGATGGTGTCAGTTAGTTTCACATATTGTCCCGAGGTTCCCGTAAATTGTTCGGCTACGAAAAATGGTTGAGAAAGGAATTTTTGAATTTTTCGTGCGCGGGAAACTGTCACTTTGTCATCATCAGACAATTCTTCCATTCCCAAAATTGCAATAATATCTTGCAGGTCCTTATATCTTTGCAAAACTCTCTGCACGCCTCGAGCCACTTCATAATGCTCTTGTCCTACGATATTTGGATCCAAAATTGTGGAACTGGAATCCAATGGATCAACCGCTGGATAAATTCCCAGTTCTGAAAGCGAACGCGAAAGCACCACAGTTGAGTCAAGATGACCAAAAGTTGTGGCAGGAGCTGGGTCAGTTAGGTCGTCCGCGGGCACATACACGGCTTGCACAGAAGTAATTGATCCTTTTTTGGTGGAAGTAATTCGTTCTTGCAATCTTCCCATTTCTTCTGCGAGTGTTGGTTGATACCCCACGGCGGACGGAATTCGTCCAAGAAGAGCTGACACTTCTGAGCCAGCTTGCGTGAAGCGGAAAATATTGTCGATAAAAAACAAAACATCTCGGCCTTCGTCATCACGGAAATATTCCGCCATCGCAAGCGCTGACAGCGCCACTCGTTGTCGTGCCCCTGGAGGTTCATTCATTTGTCCAAACACCAAAGCAGTTTTGTCGAGCACTCCAGATTCTTTCATTTCGTGGTAGAGGTCATTACCTTCTCGTGTTCTTTCTCCCACACCAGCAAAAATTGAATAACCACCGTGTTCTTGCGCAATGTTTCGAATCAATTCTTGAATCACCACAGTTTTTCCCACACCCGCACCACCGAAAAGTCCAACTTTTCCACCTTTGATAAATGGGCAAATAAGGTCAACGACTTTGATTCCAGTTTCCAAAATTTCCGCTTTAGTGGATTGATCTTCAAATTTTGGCGCGTCACGATGAATTGGATATCTTTTTTCCGCTTTGACCGCTTCAGATTTTCCGTCAATTGTTTCGCCTAAAAGATTAAACATTCTACCAAGTGTTCCTTGTCCAACCGGCACGCTAATTGGAGCGCCAGTCGAAATAACTTCCATTCCACGCCTCAGTCCATCCGTCGAACCCATCGCCACTGTTCGCACTCGATTACCACCCAAATGTTGCGCAGTCTCCAAAACCAACTTGTTGGTTTTGTCCGCCGATGAGGCGGAAAGAACAATTTCCAGCGCGTCATAAATATTCGGCAATTCTGCGCCCTTGTCTGCCGATGAGGCGGAGAATTCAACATCCACGACCGGCCCGATTACTTGTGAGATTTTTCCTGCTTGTTTCATATTATTTTTTGAATTAAATTTAGTTATATAACCTACAAACTTACAAAATTTTACAAAAATACAAATATACAAATTTTTCTCACCTTTTTGTACTTTTGTATTTTTGTAGACTTTTGTACTTTCGTAGTATTGGCTTGTTTTAGCCAAATATTCAATGATTAGGATTTAAGGGTTGACTTTTGGGGTAGTTTGGAGTATAATATTAGGTTAGTGAAAATCAACGTATTTTTTAACAATAACTCATTAATCAAGGGAGGATCTAGAAATGAAAAGCTTGCAGAACATTAAAGGCGAAGGCGGAATTGAGTTCATTATTATTATTTTATTCGTTGCCATTTCCATTGTTTTATCTTGCCGTGGCATATTGGTTGATAAAAATGTTGCTATCAGAGCTGTTGAAACGCAGGGCTTCAGCAATATTAAAGTCATCGACCATGCATGGTTCGCTGTGGGATTACGGGGATGCAGTAGTAAAGATGCCGCACGCTTTACTGTCAAAGCTACGAACCCAGCTGGCAAAGAAGTGGAGTGTTATGTGTGTAGCGGCTGGCTTTTTAAAGGAGCCACCATACGAACAAAATAGAGCATACCGCTTCTTTTCACCAAAAGGCCACCGATTCTTGCATCGCAAGAGTTGTGTGGCTTTTTTATTTTCAATTTTCCAAAGAACTTTCTAATACTTGTCATTGCGAGGGAGCGTTAGCGACCGCGGCAATCTCCTTTTTTAGTTTCGAGATCGCCACGCTTCACTTCGTTTCGCTCGCGATGACAAATATTTTTATTTCTTATTCACAATTCGTAGATTCGCATCGGTTATTGCTCTAATGCCGCCATCCCTGCACTAATCTCCGCAATCTCTTGAGTAATTTTCATCTGCCGTATCTGATTATATGCCAGGGTGAAACCATCGGCCATTTCATTGGCAGCGTCCGTGGCGTTTCGCATGGCCACCATTCGAGAGGATTCTTTGGAAGCATTGGATTCCAAAATAGCATGATATATCTGCATTTCAATCAGTCGCGGAATAATATAATCCAAAACTTCCTCTGGACTTGGTTCAACCTTATATTCAGAAGCTGGTTTAGCCAAACCATATTGCTCGGCCAAAATATCCATCTCGGCAATTTGTTTTTCCAAATCAATTTTTGAGAGTGGCAAAATCTGACGGACTTTTGTTTCTTGTTTTATCGCAGAAACATAGTCGGTATAGAAAATAACTACCTTGTCATATTTTTTAGCTAGATAATCATCAATGACAATTTTTCCCACTGCTCGCACGGCTTCAAATTTCGGCAGATAGGTCAGATCATTGAAAGACGCCACAATTTCCTCTCCGGTTCGGCGAATCACGCTTTCTCCTTTTCGTCCAACAGTAATGAAATCAATTTTCAAATCTTTATCAGAAATTTTTGATTCAATTTTTTTGTTGCCGATTCGATTTATCTTCAAATTTTTTGGGTTAGAAATTTCATCCCTTATCTTCTTGGCGATTTGAGAATTGAATGATCCGCAAAGTCCGCGATTAGATGTGATGGCCACTGCCAAAACTCTTTTCACTTCACGCACTTCCAAAAGTCCCTCCTGTTTTCTTTCAAAAGATCGCGCTAAATTTGTCAGCACATTCCAAGCGCTATGCGCATACGGCCTAATTGCCAAAACAGATGAAATAGCCCTCCGCATTTTAGCCGCGCTCACCATCTCCATTGCTCGGGTAATTTTCCCAGTATTTTTGATGGACTTTATTCGTCTTTTAATTTCTTTACCTGAAGCCATAAATTTTTCATTTACGAACTACGAAATTAGCGAAATACGAAACGCTTAGTCTCCATTTTCGTACTTTCGTATTTCGTATTTATTTCGTAGTTCGTAAAACTATTCTCCATTTTGATATATATCCTTAAAATCCTTAATCACCTTTTCCAATTTCGCCACCACATCTTCCGTTAATTCTTTCTTTTCCGCAATCAGAGTCAAAACTTCTTTAGCGCTGGAATCTAGATATCTTTGGAAATCAGCTTCCCACACTTTTATCTTTTCAACCGCCACATCATCCAAAAATCCATTGGTGAGAGCGTAGAGAATAGCCACTTGGTTTTCCATGAGCATCGGCGCATATTGATCTTGTTTTAAAATTTCTACTGTTCTTTTGCCTCGTTCAATTTGCCGTCGAGTATTTTCATCCAAGTCAGATCCAAATTGAGCAAAAGCTTCCAATTCTCGAAATTGCGCCAAGTCCAAACGAAGTTTTCCGGCCACTTTTTTCATGGCCTTAGTTTGCGCGGCTGATCCCACACGAGAAACAGAAAGTCCCACATTCAAAGCTGGACGAATTCCTTTGTAGAATAAATCTGATTCCAAATAAATTTGTCCATCAGTAATTGAGATAACATTAGTCGGAATGTAGGCTGACACATCGCCCGCTTGCGTTTCGATGATTGGCAAAGCTGTGATTGATCCGCCACCAAAATCTTTGTTGAGCTTCGCACTTCGTTCCAAAAGACGAGAGTGCAGATAGAAAACATCTCCTGGATAAGCTTCGCGTCCTGGTGGACGTTTGAGAATCAAAGAAATTTGGCGATAGGCCCAAGCGTGCTTGGAAAGATCATCATAAATCACCAAAACATCTTTGCCTTTGTCCAAGAAATATTCTCCGAGAGCGCAACCAGAATAGGGAGCGATAAAAGAAAACGCGGCTGGATCTGATGCGCCCGCCAAAACAATCGTAGTATATTCCATCGCACCTTTCTTTTCCAATTCTGCTACAATGCGAGCAATCTTGGATTCTTTTTGTCCAATGGCGACATAGATACAAATCATATCCTGACCTTTTTGGTTGATGATGGCATCAATCGCAATGGCAGTTTTTCCAGTTTGTCGGTCACCGATAATAAGTTCCCGTTGACCTCGCCCGACTGGGATCATCGCATCAATCGCCTTGATTCCAGTTTGCACTGGTTGATTAACGGATTGTCGAGTGATAACTCCCGGAGCAATTTTTTCGATTGGATAGAACTTATCGCAAATTATTTCACCTTTGCCATCAATTTGTTGTCCCAAAGGATTGATAACTCGGCCAATCATATTTTCGCCGACTGGAATTGACAAAATTTTTCCGGTTGATTTCACTTGATCACCTTCTTTGATCCCCTCGAAAGCACCCAAAATCATGGCACCAATTTGTCCTTCTTCCAAATTCAGCGCCACCCCATATATTGATTCTGTTTTATTTGTGTTTAATTTGTCTCCTGATTTGTGTGAATTTGTGAATTCTAACATTTCAGAGGCCATACAATCAGAAAGACCCGAAATTTTTGCCACACCGTCTCCAACTTCTAAAACCGTTCCAACTTTTTCAGTCTGCGTTTTAGTCTCGAAATTTTCAATTTGTTTTTTTAACTGTTCAATGATGTAATTTTTATCCATAAAAATATATTTAAATTTTACTTAATTAAATTTTCCCTTAATTTTTTTATTTTTCCCGATATACTTTGATCAACAATATCGTCTCCGGTTTTAATAATAAATCCCCCAATAATATTTTTATCAATTTCTTTGCTAATCACAACTTTTTCCACTTTGTATTTTTCCTTAAGATAATCTTTTATCTTTTTTTCATCCTTTTCATTTAATTCTTCTGCGCTTATTATCTTTGCTTCCGCTATTTTATATTTATTATTCCAAATAAAACTTAATCTTTCTAAAATTCCTGGAAATAATTTTATCTGTTTGTTTTTCTTAACAACTCTAACGAAATTATAGATAATTTTTTCCACATCTTGGGATGGCTTATTGTCAATAAGTTCAAAAAGTGTTTTAGCGTATTGATTAGCAGTAATTTTCATAACTTGTTTTCTATATCTTTATTATTTTTTCTCATTTCCTTTATCGTTTCCTTAAATATTCCAAAAGATGAAATCAGAATAGCTCCTCCTATAATTAACAAAAAAATCCAGGCATCGCTATTATATTTTTTATCCAGCCAGCTTCCAATTAACACTGCAAAAAATATCGGCCCGATAATCCAACTAGAAATTCTGCTGAAAAGGACCAGCCCTGACTTCCACCACAAAATATTGGTTATGTTTTTTTTATTTTTCATCTGCTATCAATTCATTTATCGCTTCCCTGTCCTCGAATTTATCAATATTTTTTGAAATAATTTTTTCAGTAGCAAAAACCACTAATTCAGCCACTTCTCCCTTTGCTTCACTAATTATTCTGCCTTTCTCTTGAATAGCTTTTTTTTGAGAAGAGTCCAGAATTCTCTGCGCTTCTTCTTCGGCTTTTTTTATAATTTCCTCTTGATTTCTCTTGGCTAATTCTGTTGAAGCACTAACTATTTTTTGGGCTTCCTTTTTAGCAGAAACGATAATTTCTTTTTCGACCTCTTTGGCTTTCTCCATTTTTTCTTCTACTTCTTTGGCATTCTTAAGCCCTTTTTCAATTTTTTTCCTTCGTTCATCAATAAATTTGATAATCGGTCCGTAACCAAATCTATGTAGTATCCAAACCAAAAGACCGAAATTAATCAGTTGGGCTAATAAAATTTTCCAATTTAAACCTAAAGCTTCAAAAAGTTTCATACTTTTTTTCTTAACCTATTATTTAAAAAACAAAATGATCTAGCTTTTTAAAAAAGCTAGACTTTTTTATCTTCTAACTAAAAAGAATAATCAGCGCTACAACTAGAGCATAGATTCCAGTTGATTCGGTAATCGCCATAGACACGAACATAAGTGTCGTAATCTTATCGCTGGCTTCTGGATTTCTTCCGATTGCTTCCATTGCTTTAGCAGCAATCATTCCTTCTCCAATAGCTGATCCAACCGCTCCAAATCCAATAGCGATTCCAGCAGCTACAGTTTTTAAAACTTCTAGTTCCATAATTTTAGCTTAAATTAATTATTAAAATTTACACACGCTTTAGATTTTTTTTCTTCTTTAACTTCTATCTCTCCCGCCATTGAAATAAATATTAAAGTTAAAAGAGAAAAAACAAAACCTTGGATAATTGCCGTTATAAGACCAAGCAGAGCAAATGGCAAAGGAACAATAAATGGCGCTAAAAAAAGCATCACTAATCCTAGCACTTCTCCGGCAAAAATATTTCCAAAAAGTCTGAAAGATAAAGATAGTATTTTTGACAATTCACCAATCAAATCCATTAGTCCTAAAACAAAAGCCAACGGGCTTTTAAGATTAATAAATTTTCCCAGATAGCCAAAAGGACCATGAGCAATAATTGCCACAATTTGAATAGTTATAATGGATATCGCCGTTAAAACAAAAACCATGCCATAGTCTGACATGATTGCGCGAAAAGGAGAGATGTCTCCGTTTTGTGTATGAATTGAAAGTGCTGATTGCCCTGGAATAAATGGAATGAGATTAGCAAAAACAATAAAAATAAACATGGTAAAAACTAAGGGAAAAACTCTCTTCGCTTTCTTCTCATCCTTCATTATACTCTCAACAAGCTTCATACCTTCATCAAGAATAACTTCAAATAATAATTGCCACCTTCCTGGAATAGTTTTTAATGAGAAACGCATTGCCAAGGTAATTACAATTAAAAATATACTCAAAACAAAAGACCAGAGCAAAGTGTTGGTGACTGGTAAAAAACCAAAATTAAAAAGTATCTCGGGAGCGAGTGATATGTCTAGTTCCATAAAATTAACTGTTTGTTATTTTATCTACTTCTTCTTTTATTTTTTTTGATAAAAAACTACGTTTCTTGAAAAGCAACACATTCGAAAATACAAAAGCAATTCCAACTCCAATAAGCATAAACTTCGGCCCAGTTTTCAGGTTTCTGTCCGCAATATATCCAATTATTCCAAAAAAAATCAATGGGATAAAGATATAGGCACTGCTAAATAAAACCACTTTTGTAAATATTCTCTTAATTTTTTCGTCTTTGAATATCATTTTCGCTTTTCCAAAACATAAATTATTATACTCCTTCATTTTTTATTCGTCAATATTTGATTTTTTTATAATTCCTATTCCAAATCCAATTCTTTCAAAAAATGCTCCAGTTCCGCCCCCTTGATTTCTCGAAATTCCCCCGGTTTTAGACTACCAATTTTAATACTCATAACTCGCACTCTTTTGAGATCCACTACGGCATATCCCAACGCCGTACACATTCTTCGAATCTGCCGTTTTTTTCCTTCCGTCAAAATTATCGAAAACATTGCTTCGTTAATTTTTTGCACTTGGCACGGCTTAGTTTTATAGCCATCGTCCAGCATCACCCCGCGCGCCATTTTATTTTGAAAACTTTCCGACATAATTTTATTCACCCGCACAGCATATTCCTTTTCGTGTTTTTTTTCTGGATTCAAAACTTTATCCGTTATCCTTCCGTCATTAGTCAGAAGAATCAGCCCCCAAGAATCCTTGTCTAATCTTCCGATTGGATAAACTTTTTGTGGAATTTTTATTATATCTTCAATACTGCGTTCATTCCCTTGCGGACTATGGGTAATAATTCCCACTGGTTTATTATAAGCGAAATAGAATAATTTTTTTTGATTCTTATTTGAAACGCTCACTTCATCATTTTCCAAAACCTTGTCCCCTAGCACCGCTTTTTTATTATTTATCTTGACTTTGCCAAACTTAATCAGTTCATCCGCTTCTCGACGGGAACAAATGTTTTTTTTCGCCAAATATTTATTTATTCGCATTGGATATTCCATATTTATTGCATTAAAAATCTATCCTTGTCATTCCCGCGTAGGCGGGAATCTAGTCACAAAATCATATTAGAAATATAAATCTTTTATATAGCACTATTTAATTTAGTTTTTACACTAGATTCCTGCTTTCGCAGGAATGACAGCGCTATATTCTAAATAATCGATTTGCATTTTCCGTGGTTATTTTCTCCACTTCTTCCGGTGAAATTTCTTTCACTTCGGCAATTTTTTGCGCCACATATTTCACATATATCGGTTCATTTCGCTCACCTTTTTTTGGCACAGGAGTGAGATACGGACAATCTGTTTCCAAGACTATGTCTTTTAAGCCAACCTCTCTAATTAATTTATCATAACTTATCCCATAAGTGATTATACCATTAAGTCCGATCAAATAGCCAAGCTCGATAAATTTCTTGGCTGTTTTGAAACTTCCCACAAAACTATGAATCACGCCCCTTTTTCCCACTGGGTTTTTTTCCAGTATTTCATATAAATCATCATACGCATCCCAACAGTGGATCATAATTGGTTTTCGAACTTCATTTGCTAGATTAATAAATTCCAAAAATATTTCTTTTTGTTTATTTTTTAAATCTTCAATATTACCCGCCTCGACTCGCGGAGACGCTTCGTCGACGCGAGGCGGGTCTTCAGATTCAAAATGATGATAGTCCAATCCCACTTCTCCAATCGCCACCACTTTTGAATTTTTCACCAACTCCAAATATTTTTCTTTTTCAAAAATTTCTCCAGCCGTTTCAATTTCAACCTCTTCAATTTCATCTGGATCATGATAGGAAAATTTTTGCGCTTGAAGATGGAGCGGATGAATTCCAATGGCCGCATATAGTCCATCATATTTCTTGGCATATTCCACCGCCCGCACACTGGTCGAATATTGCGACCCCACATTAATCACAAAAACACCCCCTGCCAGGGTTCTTTTAATTACTTCCTCCGCGTCATTTTTATAGGCGGAGAAATTTAGATGAGCGTGGGTGTCAACAAGCATGAAACATGAAACATGAAACATGAAACAAAATATGTTTTATACTACATGTTATAAGTTATATAAAATTTATTTTATCCTTTGAAATAAAACTTCTTCTAATTTTTTTGTTTCTAGCGCTTTTTTAATTTTCTGCGAGGTCTCTGGCATAAACGAAATCAAAAGTTCTGAAATTAAATTCAGATCTTCCAAGAGTTTTTGCATTACTTCTTCAAATTTTTCTTGATTTGTTTTGACCAGTTCCCACGGTTTATTGTCCCCAATAAATTTATTATCCTCGTCAATTATTTTCCAGATATATTCCAGCGATTGCCCTAACTCTAATTTTTCAACTAATTTACTAAACTCGCCAAAGATTCGACCTTTGGTTTCCAAAGGTCGAACCTTTGGCTTGTCTTTTACTCCTTCAGCCAATTTAATTACTCTCGAAACTAAATTTCCTAGTCCATTCGCTAAATCGGCGTTATACTTTTCAATAAGTTTTTCCCAAGTAATATCAAAATCTTCTCCAAAATTCGGTCCGGCTAAAAGCAAATAGCGAGTGCCATCAATTCCAAATTTTTCCACCATTTCATACGGCGAAATCACATTGTCTAGACTTTTACTCATCTTTTGACTGTTCACAGTAATAAAACCATTTACAAAAATTTGCGCCGATGGAGGAAGATTTGCCGCCAAAAGCATCGCTTGCCACATCGCAGATTGTGGACGAAGATTATCTTTTCCGCATAACTGAACTGCTGGCCACCATTTTTCAAAATTTTCCGTTTTTTCTGGCCAACCAATGGCGGAAATATAGTTTACCAAAGCATCAAACCAAACATAAATTACCTGATTTTCATCGTCAGGCACTGGCACGCCCCAAGGCATCTTGTCTTTAAGTCGCGAAATACTAAAATCTTGCAATCCTCTTTCTAGAAAAGCTTTGACTTCATTGAATCTTTTTTCGGGAAGTACAAATGCTGAATTATTTTTATACAATTCAGTCAGCTTTTCTTGAAAAGCGCTATAGCGAAAAAAATAATTTTCTTCTTCAATGATTTCCAATTCCATGTTTGGATGATCTGGACATTTTCCATCAACTAATTCTGAATCAGTCTTTTCAAGTTCACACCCTACGCAATATTTCACCTTATAATTTTTCTTATAAATATCGCCATTTTTTTCACATCTTTTCCAAAATTCTTGAACTGCTAGTACATGCGAGGCATCAGTCGTTCGAATAAAATTATCGTAACTTAAATTAAGTGCTTCTTTCAAATCATCAAACTTCGCCGCCATTTCATCGCAATATTTTTGTGGATCAGATTCTAATTCCTTGGCTTTTTCGTAAATTTTTTGACCATGCTCATCCACTCCAGTGTTAAAAAACACGTCATCACCTTTTCCGCGATGGAATCTCGCTAAAACATCCGCTTCAATAATTTCCCGTGCATATCCAATATGCGGATTAGCATTGATATAGGGTAGTGTAGTTGTGATATAAAATTTATTATTCATAATATTGCGGATAGAGCGGATTTAGAGGCGGATAAGACGGATTTTTTCGCTCTATCATTTACTTTTCTTATTATTTCTAATTTATTTCCTCCAAAATTAACTAGGAATGCTAATTTATATTCAGAAGCTACTAGATAAGATTGCACTTGCTTTTTAGCTACTGGCAATAAAAATTCCACTGCCTTAAATTCAACTATTATTTTCCCAAAAGCTAAGAAATCAATTCTTAATTTTCCTATTAGCTCATTATTTCTTCGTAAATTTATTTGTTTTTCACTTTCAAAAGGAATGTTTTCGTTTTTCAGCTCTTGTTTAAAAACATTTGCATAAACAGACTCTTTGTGGCCAGGCCCTAACTCATTATAAATTCTCATGAAAATTCCTCTTAAAATATAAGATTCCTTCTCATATAATAAAGTTTCTCCATTCTTCGTATAAATTGTCATTTTTCTTTATATGTTATAACTACAAATTCTCCTTTCTGCTTATTGTCGTCAGTCTTTAAATAATCAAGAACTTTTTCTGCACTGCCTCTTATAATCTCCTCAAACATTTTCGTTAATTCTCTGCCAATGATAATATTTATTTTTTCTCCTCCGTTCGATCCGCCAAAATCCGCCAAATCCGCAATTAATTTCATTATCCTATATTTAGATTCAAAAAGTATTACCGGATATTCACTTTCAGTAATTTTCTTTATAAAAGACATACGGCCTTTTTTGTGAGGCGGAAAACCTAAAAATACAAACTGTGTCAAATCAATTCCGGAAACACTTGCAAGAGTTGTGAGGGCTGAAACACCGGGAATCGGGATAACGGCAATATTATTTTCCACAGCACTCGCTACCAGCTGATTTCCTGGGTCAGAAATCCCAGGAGTTCCAGCGTCAGTGATAAGCGCCAAGTTTTTTCCACTTTTCAATTCTTGGATTATTAAATTTAATTTCGGCACAGGTTTTATACTTCCTCCACTTTTTAAATTTTGATAAAAAGACATTGTCGGAGTTGAAATTTCATAGCGATCTAAAAGTTTTTTAGAATTCCGCGTATCCTCACACACAATCAAATCAACCTTTTGCAAAGTTTCCACTGCACGAAAGGTAACGTCAGAAAGGTTTCCAATCGGAGTTGCAATAATATATAATATACCGCTGTTCATAAAAATTTATTTTTCCATCAAATCATTAACAACCAAACTAACGGCTGTGGCTGCCGGTACTGAAATAATCGCACCGAGCACTCCCGCCAATTTGAAACCAATGAGAATTGCCACGATCGTCACCACAGGATTGAGCCCGACCGCTTTTTTCATTGTGAGAGGAATAACCACATGACTTTCAAATTGTTGTGCAATGAGATAGACCACAAAAGCCAGCATTCCCACCGTTGGAGAAACTAAAAATCCCAAAATTATTCCTGGGACGGCTGAAATTATCGGTCCAACATACGGCACTACTTCCAAAATTCCGGCAAAAATTGCCAAAAGCAATGGATACGGCACACCGACTAGATATAATCCGATAAAATCTAAGACAAAAATTACCAGCATCAAAAAAAGTTGCCCGAGCATCCATTTTCCAATTTTGCCTTCAATTCTATCGGTAAGACTTGCCGCATAAGTTTTGTTTTTTTCCGGCATAATCGAAACAATGAATTTTTTTATTCCACTTTCTTCCATTACCATATAAAAAGCCATAGAAAAAACCACTACCACTGAAAGCAATCCAGAAAAAACTCCCAGCGTTTTGGAGAAAATATTTTTTGAAATATTAGTAAAACTGCTTTCAATATTATTAGCAATACCTTGGATAATTCTATTGATGCCAGAATTTTGCGAAGAATTGATCGCTCCTCCAAAATCTCCGAAATATTGCGAAGAGTTTTGAGAAAAATCATGGAATTGATTGACAATGGACGGCACCATAAAGGATATAATAAGAGCCAAAATTGAAAACAGAATCACATAAATCAACATTGCTCCCGCCGAGCGAGGAACTTTTTTCTTTTGCAAATAATCCACCGCTGGATCAATCGAAGCCGCAATAATCACTGCGATAAAAAGCAAGATTATAATATCCCGCACTAAAAATAAAAACCACACGCCTAAAAGAATTACGATGGTTTTTAGCACTATACTAGTTGAAATTTCTACTTTTTTTGATTGAGTTTCCATGACAGTTTGTCATTCCCGTGAAAACGGGAATCTAGTGAAATAAATTATTTTTAAAATTAAGCTAATTTCAATCCTTTTCTTATTTTTTCTTCATTTTTATGCGGTCCAATAACCGCTAAATTAAGCCTGCTTTTTTGAAAAACATCCTGCGCTACTCTTAGTATATCATCTGTATTCACTTTATCAATAAGCTTAAACTTTTCTTCTAGGGTTAAGATTTCTCCGTCAGTCAGTTCTTGATCAACAAAAAACATTGCTACTTCATCTGATGATTCCATTCCCATCACCGCTCGGCCTTTGACAAAGTCCTTGGCTTTTTGCAATTCTTTTTCACTCACTTTCTCCTCGGCAATTTTTTTATATTCTTCGAGTATAACGCGAACTGCCTCTTCTAAATTTTTATGCTCCACTCCGGCGCTAGTTGAAACATAGCCTGCATCTTCATAAGTTTCAATTCCAGTTCGCACATAGTAAGCTAGCCCTCGCTTTTCTCGCACTTCGATGAAAAGTCGACTAGACATTCCTCCACCAAGAATAATCGACATCAAAGCCAAAGCGTAACGATCCTTATGATTTCTCTTGTAAGCTCGCACTCCCAAAACCAAATGCGTCTGGTCAGTTTTTTTAAATTTAATCCTTGCGACTGGTTCTGTTTGATTTTCTTTAACTTTTGAAATTTTTGTTTTTTTGCCCGCTGGCATTTTGGAAAAATATTTTCCAATTTCTTTGACTATCTTTTTCTCATCAAAATTTCCCGCCACTGCCACAACTGTGTCATTGGCAACATAAAACTTTTTCATATACGCTAAAAAATCTTTTTGCTTAAATGAACTCACGGTTTTTTTGCTTCCCGCAATTTCCCTTCCTAAACTGTTTTTCGGATAAAGCATCCTTTCAAAAATTTCATGTACACTACTCATCGGCATATCTTCATACATATTTATCTCTTGGATAATCGTGCCTTTTTCTTTGGCAATTTCTTTTTCTTCCATCTTGGAATTCAGATATATGTCAGAAATCACATCCATAGCTGTCCCAATATGTTTAGCGTCCGTTTTAGCATAATACATTGTCTTGTCCTTTGAAGTGAAAGCATTGAATTCTCCACCGATTGATTCCAGCTCTTCTGAAATTGCCAAAGTAGTCGGCCGTTTTTTTGTGCCTTTGAAAAACATATGTTCGATAAAATGAGAAAGTCCGGCTTCTTTTTCACTCTCAAAACGAGACCCGACCCCAATCATAACCATTACCGTCACGGTTTGAGTTTCTTTCATTGGCGCAGTAATTATTCGAAGACTATTTTTGAGAGTAGTTTTTTTGAAATTCATAAAAATTAATTGAGCTTATATATTTTAGAATATTTATCTTTTATATAATTAATAAAATATTGGCTATTAAGTTTTTCTCCAGTCACTTTTTCTACAAGCTCGTCTGCCGAAAAAAGTTTTCCATGAATATGGATATTTTTTCGAAGCCAGCTAAGTAAGTGTTCAAAATGCCCCATGGCGAGTTCTTTTTCTAAATTCAATAATTCTCTTTTAGCTATATTGTAAAATTGAGCAGAATAAAGATTTCCCAAAGTATATGTTGGAAAATATCCGATTAACCCGCTTGACCAATGCACATCTTGCAAAACTCCTAATGCATCGTTAGGTACTTCCAAGCCAAAGTATTCCTTAACTTTACTATTCCAAATTTTTGGCAAATCTTCTACCGCTATAGAACCTTCGATTAAATCTTTTTCAATTTCAAACCGCATAATTATATGGAGATTATAAGTCACCTCGTCCGCCTCCGTACGAATAAATGAGGGTTTCACAATATTTATGGCTTTATAAAAATTTTCTTGAGAAATATTGGAAAAATTAACAGGAAACTCTTTTTGTATTCTAGGATAAAAATATTTCCAAAAACTTAAGCTTTTTCCGATAAAATTTTCCCACATTCTAGACTGCGACTCATGTATTCCTAATGATATAGACTCACCCAATGGAGTGCCAAAATTTTCTACAGATAAGCCTTGTTCGTAAAGGGCATGACCGGTTTCATGAATGGTGCTATTTAGAGAATAGAATAAATCATCTTTTTTATACCGAGTAGTCATGCGAACATCCAATGGATTTGAGAAATTAGTAAATGGATGAGCACTAATATCAAGCCTTCCTGCATCAAAATCGAAACCGATCTTTTGCGCAATAAACTTATTAAATTCAATTTGCTTTTCAATTTCAAAATTGCCTTTTAATATTTTGTTATTTATCTTAACTTTTGATTTCTTTATTTTTTGCAAAAAAGGAACAAGAAAATCTTTTAATTCTTTAAATATTAAAGATATTTCATCGCTTTTTACATTTGGTTCATATACATCCAAGAGTATATCGTAAGGATTTTTATTGTAACCTATAAATTTAGCTTCTTCCCTTTTCATTTCAATGATTTTTTTAAGATACGGCAAAAACATTTTAAAATTTGATTTTTTACGCGCTTCTGTCCAAATATATTGCGCCTTTGATTCAAGTTCAGCCATTTTTTTTACAAACTCCACCGGTAATTTTTTTTCGCGACTATACTGACGCCAAATTTCTTTTACAATACAAGTATTATTTTCATCTAATTTACCCTTTTCCATTTCGATCTTTGCTTCTTTTATAAGTTTCCCAAATTGAGAAGAAGTGAATTTGTTATGTATCAACCCTGACATCTCAGCAATAGTTTTGGCACGCAAATTACTTCCCTTTTTAGGCATATAAACTTCCTGATCCCAATGCAAAACTGAAACTGCCGAGCTTAAATAATATAATTCTAACAATTCTTCCTTTAATTTTTCTAGATTGTTATTTTCTTGAATCATTCTTGCTCCTTTTTTAAAAAAATCTTCTTTCATATCTTTTCTTTGTTTAAAGTTTAAATTTCTCTCCGAGATATTTTTCCAATTTATCAATCGCAATCCTTTCTTGCTCCATCGTGTCGCGGTCGCGAACTGTGACAGCTTTATCATTTAGCGTTTCAAAATCCACTGTCACGCAATAGGGCGTACCGATTTCATCTTGCCGACGATATCTTTTGCCGATTGATCCGCTAATATGATGTTCAGTCATAAAAAGCGGGCGAAGACTTTCCCAAATTTCTTTAGATATTTTCAAAAGTTCTTCTTTTTTGGAAAGTGGTAAAATCGCTACCTTAATTGGAGCAATATTTTTTGAAAACTTCATAACCGTTCTAATTTCAGTTTTTCCGTCTGCTGTTAACGCATCTTCTTCAGTATAAGCCGAAAGCATAACCGCTAGCATCATTCTTTCCACTCCCACGCTTGGCTCAATCACATGAGGAGTAAATTCTTCTTGTGTTTCTTGATCTTTATAATTTAATTTATGATTTTTTAGATCAAAGTCAGTGCGGTAGGCCAAACCAAAAAGTTCTTTTTTCCCAAAAGGAAAATCAAACTCTACATCGATTGTTTTTTTAGAATAGTGCGCTAATTCTTCTTTTTCAATATCGTGAAAAAATAGTTTTTTGGAATCAACCCCAATTTCTTTCATCCATTTTTTAAAATCCTCCAATAATTCATCGAATTTCACTTCCCATTTTGTCTTTTCTGGATTAAAAAAATACTCAATTTCCATTTGTTCAAATTCGCGTGTTCTAAAAATAAAATTTCCCGGAGTAATTTCATTTCTAAAAGCTTTGCCGATTTGCGCTACGCCAAAAGGCATTTTTATACTATTAGAATCAATAATATTTTTAAAATTTACAAAAATTCCTTGGGCGGTTTCAGGGCGAAGATAAGCAACACTAGAATCATTTTCAGTAGGTCCGATAAAAGTTTTAAACATTAAATTAAAACTTTTAGGAGTACTCCATTTCATAGATCCGCATATTGGACAAGTTTCAAATCTATTTAAATAGATTTGGGTAATAAATCCAAGATATTTTTTTGTATTTAATATTTCCTTTATTATATTTTTTCCTATTTTAATTTTATCTTTAGCTGAGTTTAATTTATAATTATAAATTTCACCTATATTCTTAATCGTAGTTTTTTCTTTTTCATTTAGCTCGGTAAGCTTTTTATCTCTTAACATTTGCTCCGAAGAATCAATTAGAATACCTGCAATATTAACATCTTTGTTTATATCATCTAATAATATTTCTGCCTTGATCATAAATTCCTTAACAACAGAAGAAAAGCTATTCATATCTTTAATTATTTGGTCTGCTCTAAGCCTATCATGACAATTTAAACATTCTACTAACGGATCTGAAAATTCTGTTAAATGTCCACTAGCTTCCCAGACTTTCGGATTCATAATAATCGCACTATCCAAACCCACCATATCTTCGCGATTTTGCACGAAAGTTTTCCACCAATTCTGCTTGATGTTATTTTTTAACTCTATTCCATACGGCCCAAAATCCCAGGAATTAGCCAGCCCTCCATAAATTTCACTTCCAGGATACACGAAACCTCTACGCTTGCAAAGCGACACGATTTTTTCCATTTTACCCGCCGAAGCCTTGGCGGAGGAGGATATATTATTTTTTTCTTGTGACATAAAATTATTTTTACAAAATTATTACTTAGCCTAGATTATAGATAAAATCGTTAACTTCTTGAGATTTACCATAAAGTTCCTGCCGAGCAAATTGATAAAGAATATACATTGCAGCAATTTTGGCAAAACTACTCGCCTGCATAGCTATTTCATCGCCCGCATGTTTCAAAACAACACCTGCTACATTTCCGACATTACTATTTAATGAAATCAATTTATTTGATATTAGAGAATTGACTGTATTAATTAAAACCTCAACTGAATCTACACCAAAATTTATCATAAAAGCTTTTTTAAATTGCTCATTTTTACTAATTTTTTCTAACTCTTCCATCTCTTTGATTAAATTTTTAAAGGAAAAATTATCTTTCCCATATTGATCCAAAAAAATAAACCAAGAAAAGCGTAGCTTGATTCTAAGATAGTAAGCATAAAGCCAAATAACAATTGGGCCACCCAGCAAAATTATTGGAAATATTGACCAATGCCACATAATATTAAATTTCAAAATAGCAACAATATAGATAAATAAAGATAAGAGATATAAAAAAACAGGTAAAAAATAATATCTTGCAAAAATTTTAAATCTAAAAATAAAAACAGGCCAAAATATTTTTTGAGAAATTTTCCAGCTAATATTTGGTTCAATATTTTTTTTATCAAAAAATGAATCTACCCAGATTCTTTTTTCTATTTCAAAAATATGCCTCATTATAGCTCCATAAAAAACAATGAATATTGCCCAAAAACAAAGAAGTATTATTCCCCCAATAAATAAAGGTGATTCCCTAGTTAAAACCCCCTCATTATAAAGGCTATTTCCAATTACAAGAGTAACTGACCCCACCAATACTGGCCAAATTAATAATAGTGACCTTTTCAAAATAATCCATTTTCTTAAATTAATTTGATCTCCCAATTCCCTTAAAACTTCTGCATAGGTCGGAAGTAATTTGTTTTTTTCAATCTCTGGCATAATATTATTTTTAAAAAATTATTTTTTATAAAACTAACTATGAACAATTTCTTGCGACCGCAATTTTTTGTTCATAATAAAAAATCCTGCTCTTTATTTATTACTACCCCACTGTATCCTATAATAAGTCTTATTACTCATAATTACAAGCCAAAAAATATTTTTATTTTTTCATCATTTTCTATTTCACTTGCCGTTATAACTTTCATTTCATCTTTATTGAATCCAAAAAAACCCCGCAATATCTCTATTTCTCGTAAAAAATTATAAGGACAAACCCAAACACTTCTTTGCAATTGGTAAAGTCCCAGCTCAATAATTTTCCCGCGAAGCGCCTCTCTTTTTGATTTATCTTTTTCCTTAACATCAAAAATCAAAACTCTCCACTTTTTATCCCATTCTTTATCCTTCTTAATTTCTAAATTGTCTATTTGATATTTGCCGGCTTTTTTCTTACCTTCTTCGGTTAATGATACGAAAATTTGCTTACTCCTAAATTCAACATCTATTAAATTATTCTTTTTCAAACGATAAAATATACTTGAAATTTTATTTTTTTCTTTTTTGTTTTTATATTTATATTTTATCAACTTTATTATCTCTGGAATAATTTTCTGACCAAATTTTGGGTTAGTAGAAGCGACAATTATCCCGCCAGCCAAAAGCACTCCTAAAATAATTTTTTTTGTTAGATTTTTATTTTCCCTATCCATTTTTATTTTACTTAAATTAGATTAGATTAAATACTAACTATTAGGTGCTAGATATTAAATATTAGATGTTAGATGTTAGCAATTAGCAATATAAATTTACAAATATATTATATCAACAAATTCTTGCGACCGCAAATATTTGTTCATCACTAAGTAAAAAAGTTTATCGATAAAATTGAAAAATTCTGTTTTTTAGGCTTAAATAAAGAAAAAAATGCCGGCTTAAGGATCGAGATCCTTATGTCGGCAGCCCATTCAAGGGCAATTTTTATGTAAAAATTCTTTCAAATATCTCCCAGCATCCTCCTGGGGGATATCTTTGTTAATCAAAAATATATCTCCCCCGGTTTGTACCTCTAGGGTAAAATTACCAGAATATTTTTGAAAAAACAAAATAATTTTTTTATCTTCGCTTGGATAAGGATAGTAACCTCTTCTAAGCCTTATCCACCCTTCTTTTTCAACTACTTCTATCAGATTTTTTTTCGCCTTACTATCAAGCGAAAAATAAAATCTGATGCAGACTTCTTCTTTTTCATAAAAGAAGTCTGGATTATGATCATGGATCCATTCAAATAAATCCCCTGGCAAATTTAATATTACCGCTGGTAGTCCAATTATTACAACTGGAATATACCACCAAAGGGGAATTTCAACAGGATCCCCATGGTCTCCAGCATTTACATTATTTATGTTTCCACATAAACATAAACTTGCAATAATTATTACAGATAATATTTTTTTCATTCTTTATTCCTTTATTTTATTGTTAAGGAAAACCTATATTATTCTGACAAATTAGTATAGCATATTTTTATTAAAAAGTCAAACCTACGACCATCGAGCCTGAAAAGTTTATCGATAAAATTGAAAAATGCTGTTTTTTAGGCTTAAATGAAGAAAAAAGCCGGCTAAGGATCGAGGTCCTAGCCGGCGAGGGAGAGAAAGTGCCATAAAAATGGCACTATTTTGTGGGTGCAGAGCAACACCCTAGCATCGCCCTTGGCGACACTTTCGACGGTACAGCGCTCTGAACTTAATAAAAGCAACTAACTTAAAATTAGTCAAGCCCAAGGCTTTTTATTTTCCAAATTTACCGCTATAATATAAATGATATTTTTAAATAATCCTATGGAATCATACGATATAATTATCATCGGCGCGGGACCGGCCGGACTAAACGCCGCCAAGATTTTGGGCGATGCCGGAAGAAGAGTTTTACTTTTGGAAAAAAACGCCGAGATTGGTCCGAAAATTTGCGCGGGGGGCCTCACGCGAAAAAGTGTTCGCTATCTCAATTTGCCAGAAGGAATTATTGATCATAAATATAATGAAATTGTTTTCAATTCTCCCCATTTTCGTTCAACCATAAAATTTGCTGAAAATTTTTTCTACACGGTGGATCGAAAAAAATTGGGCCAGTGGCAATTGGAAAAAATAAATCGCCAGTTTGTCGATGTCCGCACAGAAACGCATATCATCCGAATTGAAAAAGATTTTGTTGTCACCAAAGAAAATGAAAAGATAAAATTCAACTATCTCATCGGTGCCGACGGATCAAATTCCATTGTTCGCCGACATCTCAAAATAAAAACTCGTTTAGCCGGCATAGCAATCCAATACAAAATTCCCCGTGGAAATTTCAATGACTTTGAAATTTTTATGCGCTCTGAATTTTTCAAAGCTTGGTATGCTTGGATTTTTCCCCACAAAGATTATGTCTCGATTGGTTATGGCTATCCGCAAAAAATTTTCTCGCCCCTGAAAGCCCAACAGAAATTTGAAAAATGGGCTAAAGAAAAAAACATTGACCTTAAAAATTCCGTCCGCGAAGCCTTTCTCATAAACTGCGACTATCGCGGTTTCCGTTTTGGAAATATTTTTCTCTCCGGAGACGCCGCCGGCATCGCCGACGGCTACACCGGCGAAGGCATTTATCAAGCCCTTGTTTCTGGAGAAGACATCGCTAAAATAATTCTTGATAAAAAACATCGTCCGAAAAAAACTTATGCCACCATTCGAGAAAAAAGAGTTCATGAAATAATGGCGTTTCTCATCATCTGTTCTTGGTTTTTTAGAAATATTGTTTTCGATGCCATCACCCTTCTTGTCCGCATAAAATTATTCGGCCGAACCTTGCTTCGCATCTTGTCCTAATAATTTTCGTCTTATCAAACTTCCCTCCGGCAAAACTTTGTCGAATTCAAAATAATATAATTTCTTGTGTCCGCCGTGGGCTTCGGAGATTTCTTTTTTCTGGTCGTTAAATATTTTTTTGATTTTAACTGAAATATTTTTTTCCGGCGTAATTGCTTCAATTTTGTCATTTTTCAAAACCGCATTATGAATTTTCATAATATTTAATTTTCCTTCCACCCCTCTCGTCTCCCCGACAAACTCAACTTCCCCACCAAAAAGTTTTCCGGAAAAATTATGTGCTGGTTCTTGTCCCAAAAGAAAACCCGTGGAATATCCGCGATGCACTAAATTATCCAATTCTTTTTTTTGCTCCAAAATTATTTTTCGTACAGACGCATTGCAATTCGTCTCTACAATTGCATCAATTACTTTTCGATACGCTCTCGTCACCACTGCGACATAATAAACACTTTTCGCCCTTCCTTCAATTTTCATGGAACTTATCCCCGCCTTTATCAATTCTTCCAAATGCGAAATCAGATTCAGATCATAACTATTGAAAAAATATGTCCCCTGCCGATCCTCCTCAACATTCATTTCATATCTTTTCTGATTATCAATAATCGTCATCTTTTTAATTTCTTCTTTTCCTATTCGTACATTCGTACTTAATTCGTAATTCGTAGAGAATCCCCAGCGACACGGTTGCGTGCAATCCCCCAGATTCGCGCTTTTACCATTCATCCATTTGGAAAGAATGCATCGGCCAGAATAGCTCATGCACATGGCACCGTGAACAAAATATTCCAACTCAATCCCTTTCACTTTTTTGGCAATTTCTTCAATCTCTTTGAGCGTCACTTCCCGCGCTAAAATTATTCTTTTCACTCCCAAACTTTTCCAAAATTTCACCGCTTCAAAATTAGTCGCGTTGGCTTGCGTAGAAAGATGAATATCCACCTTGGGCAAATATTTTTTTATCAGATTTATTATCCCAGGATCACTGGCGATAATTCCATCAATTTTTATTTTTTTAAGAAATTTTAAATGCTTTTCGATTTTTTCCAAATGACTATTATGTGCATAAATGTTAAGCGTCACATAAATTTTCTTGCCAAGTTTATGAGCATAATCGACTGCTTCCAAAATATCCTGCTCGCTAAATTTATTAATCCGCACTCGTAGTGAAAAATCCGGCACGCCAAAATACACTGCGTCCGCGCCATAAGCAAAGGCATATTTCATTTTCTCAAGACTTCCCGCCGGCGCGAGGAGTTCGATAGATTTATTTTTTTTAATATTATTTTTCATTAATTTAAAGCTTATACTTCTAAATTACGGCTTTGGCGAGGCAAGCCCGCCGGCGCAAGCAATTCGACTTTTTTATTACTCATAAAAAATTATTCGTACATTAGTATATTTGTACTTAATTCGTAATTCGTAAAGATTTCATAAGATCCGCATAAAACTTCAAGTTATGAATCGCAGCGAGTCTCATTCCGAGCATTTCTTTGGAAGCAAAAAGGTGATGTAAATAGGCGCGCGTATGGTTTTTACATAGCACGCAATCGCAATGCTCGTCAACACGTGAAAAATCATCTTTGTATTTTCCGTTATTGATATTAATTGTTTCGTAAAAATCCACCTCACCCCAACCCTCTCCTTGTAAAGGAGAGGGGGTATTTTTTCGTAAAAACAAACGGCCATGTCTTCCTTCTCTCGTGGGAATCACGCAATCAAACATATCCCAACCATAGGAAAAACATTTGACGATATCCTCCGGCGTACCCACTCCCAAAGCAAAACGAAGTGCCTTTTCTGGAATAAATTTGGCAGTTTCTCGCACCACTTCTTCCATAAAATTTCCCTCGCTATCAATGTGACGGGCCCCAAAACCATAGCCATCAAATCCAATTTTCACCAACTCCTGCGTGCAATGTTTTCGCAAATCCAAATACTCTCCACCCTGAATAACACCAAAAATCAACGGTCTATCTGCCTTGGATACTTTTCTTTTTTCAATTTGTTTTTCATATTCTTTTTTACAACGATTCGCCCAGCGAATTGTCCGCGAAACCGCCTGCGCTATTTTTTCTTTTGGATAATCATTAGGCGGCGGATCATCCAAGCACACCATCATATCCACCCCTAAATCAAATTGAATTTGAATAGCTTTTTCTGGCGTCAAAATATGTTTCGATCCATCAATCGGCGAACGAAAAATAACTTCGTCCTCGGTAATTTTTCCCAAGCGCGGATTTTTATGAATCAAGGAAAAAACTTGATACCCACCGGAATCCGAAAGTAAGGGCTTTGTCCAATTCATAAATTTATGCGCTCCTCCTGCTTTTTTTATTGTTTCCATTCCAGGATTCAAAAACAAATGATAAGTGTTAATGAGAATTGCTTCCAAACCTATTTCTTTTTCCAATATTCCATTGTCAATCGATCGCACGAATCCGCGCGTAGCATCTGGCATAAAAAACGGAGTTTTAATTTCTCCGTTTTTAGTCCGAATTATTCCACATCGACTGTTTGGGTTTTTTGAAATTATTTCAAACATTTTTCTTTTATATATTTAAGAGGATTTGAGAAAAATATAAAAAGTACTGTTTGAGAAAGCGCATTTTCTCCAAAATTATTTTGTTCCGCCGTTGCCTGTCAAAAAAATTTTGGTAAGAAAATTCGCTTTCGAGTTCTTTTTTATATTTTTCTCAAATCCTCGCCCTTCTTAGTTTACCACTTTATTTTTTCCAATTATAGAACTATCCTCATAAAGATTAGTATTTTTTTCTTTCGCTTCTACTAAAAGATTTTCTTCAGTAAAAAGATCTTTGGCGGAGAAAACTGTCTTGCCCAACAGTCCAACTTCTCGACCTGCTTGATCCGGCGATGGCTTAATTTTGATTTGAAAAGCTGTTTCTGGCGATGGCGACAAAAGTCCAGCACCTGAATTGACATTACCAATAGTCCAAACAACCGCGTTAGTCCTCTCGTTATATTTCAAATTAGCATCTTGTGGAAAAATATTGCCTGTCATTTGGGAATTGGTCGGTAAGATAGCCGAAACAGTAGCGCCAGAAATATCATTAGAAACATTCAGTACTTTCCAATGAATCGTGTAGGTTGTTTCCTCTCCGACTTTTGGCGGAACTGGACCAGAATTTGGAATTGCTTGATCACTATAATAACCTTTGACGCTTATTGCCAATTTAGAATTAACTTTCATATTGATGGCATTACTGGAAATTATTTTATTCATAGAAATCGGCGTCGGCACATCTGGACTGTCAATTTTAGCCACAGTTTTTATCACAAAATTCTTATCTTTTTCTTCGCCCACTGGTAAAATATCTTTGACTCTGATAGAAAAAAATATTTTTCCCATTTGAGAAGCTCCCAAATTTTTCAAACTTCTTATATCCGAAGCTTTCCAAGTTATCGTTTTGCTGTCTATATCAAAACTTCCGCCATCCATTTTCAAACTGGAATAATCCAAAACAGGACTATCTATTTCTTCCGTAATAATCACATCACGCAGTCCAAGATTGCCGTTATTTTTATAATTTATTTCAAATCTCAAAGTATCGCCGGCATTAACATTGAGATTTTTTTTATCATTTACCACTTGTGCAATAACGAGAGGCGAGAAAACTATTTTAGTTTCCGCGCTTTCAGAATTAAATACAATCATTTCTCCTTTTTCGCGAGTTCCAATACTCGCTTCCACTTTTTTGATATTTTCTCTTTCTCCTTCCAAATTTCCGCTGATGACAATTTTTCCACTTTGACCCGCAGAAAGATTACCAATATCCCAAGAGTTATTATAATTAGAAGCTTTGGGACTGGCCAAAGAGAAAGTAAATTGATCTGGATATTTCGCTTCAATCACTAAATTATTAATTATTTCTGCTCCGTCATTTCTATAATTTATTTGATAATCCACCGCGTCACCATTTGAAGCATTTTGTGGAGCCAACATTTCCAAAGTAATCGGCGCCGATATAACATTCACTCCTATTTGACTATTAGTTTGGAACTGGCTGGAATAGCCGGAAGGATTGTATGACAAAGACGCGCGCAAATAAATAAGCGCGCCCTTGGGACTATACGCTTTGCCATTTAGAATAACTTTGCCTTGGCTTTTGCCGTTGATTGTCCCCAAATTGAAATTACCGGAAGTTAAATTTTCCACTTGAAAACCAGCTTCCTCCAAAGGCTTGAAATTTTCCGGATAAGTTATTTTCAAAGTTGCATTTTTTATACTCAAGCGATTATCATTTTGATAATTTATTTCATAAGTCAAAAGCTTTCCGCTATTGGCTTGTGATGGTCCAACAATGGAAATGGTAGCGTTGCCAGCTTGAAACATCATCTGTCTAATCATCCAGTAGGCAGACATTGCAACGATTATTCCAATGACAATCGCCAAAATAATCAAACCTTTTTTAATGGCTTTTTTTTCCACTTTGTCCAGTCCGGTTTTTTTTGCCCACAAATCATCCGCCCCCTTGCCCATTTCGCCAGTGTTTTTAGCCACTGTCGGATCATATTGGCTAATTTCATGCTCCGACAAATTCTCCGGCGCTTCTTTTTTATATAAATTTTCCTTAATATCCCGTAAAGACATAGTATTTGTTTTTAAATTTATACTTTTATAATACTAGATTTTTTGGTTTTTAACAACAAGACCCACACTTCTCCAAAGTTGAGCTTTTTCAATACTATTATTTTAATCTCATTTCAACCCACCCTATAAAATAAAGAATTATAAATTGAGATTTTTTCGCGTTAAGAATTTACTCATCAGTGCCTAAGTGGAGTTAGTAAATTTAGCGAAAAAATCGAAAATTTATTTCTTTATTTTATTTGGGTGGCCTTTTTTCTTTCTGCCACTTTCTTTTTGGGAAAAAGAAAGTGGCGAAGAGCTATCCCGTTATCCATCTCACCGCTTCTTGGGCGATAATTTTGAGATGATGGATATTTTTATTTTCTGATTTTATCTTGCCGATATTTTCTATTTTATTATCCAAAAAAATTCGGATAAATTTCACCACTTCGTCTGTTATCCTAATTTTATTTTTTGAGCGCTTAGCGCAAATCGGACAAAGGGTTCCGCCAAGTTCTGCGCTAAAATAATTTTCTCCGGAAGTCAATTTCGTCAAACAGACGGCGCACTTTTTTACTTCCTGCTTATAGCCTAAACTTTGCAATAATTTGAAAATAAATCCCAGTGTCAAAATATCAAATTTCAAATTATTTTTTAGCTCTATCTTTTCCCCGCCGGCTTGTTTTTCCATTGCTAACAGATAATCTAAAAGAAGTCGAAATATTTTTTCGTCTTTTTCTTCTTGGGTCACCAAGCGAGAAAAAATCTTGAAAGCACTAAAAACTTTTTCCAACGCTTCGACATTTTCCTTAATCGCCAAAAAATTTTCTACCGCAATCGCGCCCGTAACATTGCCCCGCCCTTTGCCTTTGGCTAAAAAAATTTCGCAGTAGGTGATCGGCTCCAAATTGCCCGCCAATTTCGCATTGGGTTTTTTGACTCCAATCGCCCGCGCCAAAATCCGCCCCGCTTCCAAAGTATAGGCCACATACACCCGGTCAGTTTCCCCCGTATCAATCTTATTCAAAACAATCGCATTATATTTATATTCCATAAAATTTGCATCTTAATTTTTGTATCTTGTTTCTTATCTAATCTTAATTTCCAATTCTCAATTTTCAATTTTCACTCAATTCTCAATTTTCAATATTTTTAATAAATTCCGTTTGAAAATTTTTAATTTGAAAATTCATTGAAACTTGTGAATTGAAAATTGAAAATTTTCCTATATCTCACTTCTTTCTTCTTACTTCTATTCTACTATCTTTCTCCCAAAACAAAAAGGCGCCCGTTGCAATGAATCTGCAACGAAGCGCCTTGTCACTCTTACTTAATTTGTAAATTCTTAATTTTTTCTGTAATTTCACCAATCCCGGCCGGTTTTGCAAGAAAATCATTGGCGCCACTTTCGCGCACAATCCTTTCCACATTCTCATTGACACTTCCCGAAAAACACAGAATTTTAATATTCGGATGTTTTTTTCTGGCAAGTTCAATAATTCTTGATCCGCCATTCTTTAGGTCAACAACAAGCAAGTCTACTGTGCTATGTTTCAGTATGTCGACTTGTTCCAACCTATCATCGGTAATTATTATATTCTTTGCTAACGAAGCGTTCGACACGGCTTTTTCTACAATATAATTTATAGTCGCATCGTCATCTGCCAATAACGCATTGTTAAACATTCTCACCCTCCTTTTTTTAGTTTAAAAATCAATTAATTGCAGACTTATGTGAATAAATTTTAAAAAAACTAAAAGCCTAATGTTTTAGGCTAACAATTATTTAAGCATACTTTGAATTTTTAGTCAAGTTTTGGGGTTTTTACTTTTTTTCTAAGTAAGTAAAGGTAAAGAAAATGACCAGCAATAGCGATTATGATTGCGCCGTAAAGAAACCATTGGAACTCTCGACATTTGTCAAAATAGTACCAAAATCCAACTGCAAGAGCTGTCCACAAAAGAGCAATCTTCCAACCATATTCCTCCCGAACATAATTTTTTCTGGCGTCATATCCGAAAATTCCAGCAAAAATCGCTAGCGCCAAAATCCATACCCATTTAGGCCAGCTTTGGCATTTTTCCTCCTGCCCAGCAATTTCCCCTCCGCCCTGTCCACCTTCTTCAGTTGTCGCGCCTTGGACTTCTTCCGCTGGAGGATTGCCAGAAACCACCCGCCCTTCTCCCGCTAAAATTTCTCCTTCTGTTCCTGATCCGGCTTCTCCCGATTCAATTTGAAAATCAATATCAAAATCAGTTTCCAATCCTTGATATTCATTGCCAGCATCCTTGTCAAATTTTATTTTTATTTCATACTCTTCCTCTTCTCCTGAATCCAGCCTGTCAACATATAACTCTTCTTCGTCCGCTTCTTCCAGCGTCCAGCGGTCACCTTCGCCACCAATCCGATAATCATCATTTGCCACTTTAATTACATATAACTTTAATTTCTCCGCTAATTTTTTGTCGCCATTAACATCAAAAGTGAAATAAAGGTCGGCATCTTCTGAAGGATGTTCATTTTGCACGCGAATCGTTTTTGATTTCTCCCAGCCGGGATAAATATTGTCTTCATCAAAAATTTCATCACCATCAATATCCGTTCCATCAGAAAATTCCACATCAATTTCATCATCCGCCAATGCAAAATTTGCCGGCACAATCAAAAAGATTGCTCCTAAAAAAATTACCGCTAAATTTTTGATAAAATATTTTTTCATCTTTTTTGCATTTTTACATTAATTTATTCAGCCTCTTCCTCCTTCTTTGCTTCTTCTTTTTTGTCATCCTCTTTTTCCTCATTATCTTTCTTTTCTTTTTCTTTCTTTTTTTCATCTTCCTCCTTAGCTTTAGCCTCAACCTTAGCTTTTTCTTCCTGTGCTTTTATTTTTTCTTTCTCTTCTTCTTCAGCCTTAGCTTTAGCTTTTTTCTCAGCCTCTAGTTTTTCTTCTTCAATTTTTTTATCCTCATTTTCCTTTTCCTCCTCGTCTACCGATAAAGTAGGTTCCTTCTTCACTTCTTCTGTTTCTGTTTTTTCTTCATCTTCTTCTTCGGAAATATTTTTTTCTGTCTCACCTTCTGCTTCTACCGTTTCATCCGTATTATTATTTTCTTCCTCAATTAATTCTTCTTCGGAAGGCAAAACTTCCTCCGCAATTTCTTCGTTTAATTCTTCTTCCAAAACATTATTATCTTCGGTTTCATCAGTATTATTTTCATCTGTTTCAATTTCCGCCTCTTCTTCATCAGCAACGCTATCCTCTTCTTCAACAGTAGACTCTTCAATTGGAATCACCGGATTTTCTTCAACAATTATTTCTTCGATAATTTCTTCTGCTTTTTCTTCTTTTTTATCCTCCTCCAAAAGCCCCAGTGATTTCAAAAAGCTTTCTTTGCAAATCGGTTTACCGTCATCAAAACAAGCTTTTTTATAATATTTTCTCATATCATCCAAATCATTGCTTGGATTATTTTTTTCTCCCGGAGTCGGCACGGGATCAACCCAATTGCCAACGCCATCTGGAATCCGCGCGTACGATTTTCCTTGCACTGCATCTGAAAAACTGTGTTCATCAATCAAATTTCCCGCGCTGTCATAAAGCCGAACATCATCCGAACCAGTATTATTAAGATAAAAATCCGCATAATTTGTAATTACCAAAAATCGGCTAGATGACGGGTTAATCGTTGTGCTTCCTGTATCAGTATGAGCTGAATCAATCAGCCTTCGATGCGACGCCGGCCCCTGATTGTCAGTGATAAACCAATTGTTAACATCCACCGCTTCATCGCCGTAATTATAAATTTCCACCATTTCAGTCAGTCCTGATGCCGGATACGGCACAAATTCATTAAGCACAATCATATAAGAAATTTCAAATTGATCACTATCATCCATTCCCGTAAGAGCATAGTCATCAGTAGCAAAAATTCGAATTTCGCATTCATCCGAAATATTTGTCGGCACTATCCAAGAATAACTTCCGTCATTAGTCGTGCCATTAGCAATATTACTCCAAGAACCACCACCACATTGATAATTAATGTCAATACTCATTCCGGCTGTTTTTGTCGGATCAGAAGAATCAGCCGTCCAAGTAATATCTTGCGTCGAACCAACTTGCCACTCATCGCCAGACTCCGGACTAATCACTTCCACTGTTGGCACTATCCAATAGCCAGAGGAAAAAGCGTTTCCAGCTGAAACAGCACTATCTGCAAAATATGAACTAGTTCCCTGAATTTTTCCCATCCCAAGAATCAAAAATAAACCACAAAAAACCATCGCTAATTTTTTCACCGATTGGAAAATTCTTTGCGTAATCACAGATTTATATTTTTTCTTGCGTTTCTTCATTTTTTTCTTCATTTTTATTATTCAAAGTCTCTTCTCTTTTTTTCATTCTTTTTCGATAATCAATTTTTTTCAAAATTTCCGCTTTTATTTTTTGCGCTTCGTCATAAATAATAACCACGGCGGGAATAATTATGATCAAAACCAAGCCGACTGGTGTTTTAGCATAATTTACTGGATATCCCAATAGTGGCACAACCAGAAATGATTTACCGATAATTTCTTTTGCAAAAACCTTTTCCGTATCCCCACCATCATTGGCATCTCCTTTAGTTTTGAAATAAACTTCCCCTTTCTCCTCTGCCTCCTCAATTATTCTATGCGTCACTGTTGCTTTTCCATCTTTGGTTGTCCTGGTCACAATATCACCCTTTTTATATCCTTCAAGCGGTTTGACAAAAATCAGACTGCCGGTATGAATGGCTGGCTCCATCGAGCCTGATTGGACGGTGAAAATCTTATAATTCCCCGGGATTTTCAAAAAAGAAAATACTACCAAAATTCCGATAAAAATCAAGATTCCTAAAATAGTATTTAATATTGTTTTGAAAATTTTTCCGATCATAAATTTGTCTTTCTCGAAATCCTAGTTCCACTCGTCCCGCGAAAAATCGCGGAACGAAAAGAAATCAGATTATAACTGAGAAGCATCCTGTTGCAAATCAAAGGTAAAAGTCGCGTTAACAGTTTCCCCTTGAGCTGTCAAAGCAATGTCAACATGTGGATGCATATAAAGATAAGCGGTTGTTCCAGCATTGATTCCTTCATTATTGCTATCTGGAGAAATTTGAATCTTTCCCGCAGCTGCAAGTTCTGAAAGAGAAAGTCTTCCATCACTATTAGTATCAACTCCTGCAAACAAAGCGCCGCCTGGTTGAGTGATGTGATAATCATTTCCTAAATCTCCTAAAATCATTTCTTGAGCAATAAGATCTGATTGATCCCCGCTAGTTGAAGCACCAAATCTCATACCATTGTCATCAGTAGTAAAGTAAATATTTTTCGCTAAATCATTATCGACATCCAAAGTAACAGTTAAATCAATATGATTTGCATTTACTGAACCAATATTCTCAATTTTGAAATTTTGCTCAGGGATATCAGCTCCTGGATATAGACCAGTTACATTGAAAACAGCAGAAGCAGTAGCTGCGGATAGATTATCATTTATTTCCAACTCCATTGTTCCTGAAGCAAAGCTATTTTCAGAGCTTGTTACGGTGTCGCTCCAATATGACCATGTTGCGCCACCAGCCACTGCAGCGACAGCTACAACAACTAGCAAACTTTTAATTATATTTTTCATAATTGTTTTAAATTAAATTTATTAGACTAATTAATTTTGGACACTTTGGGTAGTCCGACACCCTCGACCTGATTGGCTTTTTCGTAGGGGCTTGATTTATCAAACCCCAAATTATTTCAGGTTCAATAAATTGAACCCCCTACCATATTCAATTTTTAAATACAAAAAAAGCCAATCGCTGATTGCTATAACTCAATAACAACCAATGATTGGCTTTTGAAAAATGAAACAATTTTTTTCACCCAAAAAAATGCTTGCATATTCACCCTATCTCGACAACCCTCCTTGTCAAGATTTTTTATTCTATTGTTTTTTATTTCCTTCTTAATTTAATACTACCAAATACCAAATTTATGTCAAGAGAAAGTTATCCTCCGTCAACTGGCGAATTTGGCTTGACAAAAGCAAAATTTGTGGTTTGATAATTTTTTGTAAAATAAAAAACCCACCAAATTGGTGGAGTTTTTTGTTTTTGTTTTTGTTTCCCGTTCATCCCCCCTCACTTTATTTTAAGCTTTTTTCTAATCTTCTTTTTAATTCTCTATACCCGCTTTTATTTTTCTTTAATTGTTTTTCTCTACTAAAAGCATCCTCTTGAGAATAAAAAGCTTCATAATATCTTAATTCCCATGGTCTTTTATCCTTAGTATAAAAACTTTTTCCATTATTATGCTCTGCGAATCTTCTTCTTAGATCGCTTGTGCATCCAATATAATGTTTTCCTGTTTTTATACTTTTTAATAAGTAGACATAGTACATAAAATAAAGTGAGGGGGGATAAATTTTTCGGGTAAAGCAAGGAATCTTGCCTTCTTGTTTTTTTAGCCTTTCGGCTTTTATCCCCTTTATTTTATTTTACTCTCTATTTAAATTCTTTTTGTTTCATATAATATATAGATCTTGTCGCAGGCCACTGCCAGAAAAGAAATTGGCAAAATAACTAGTGATCCCAAAAATAGTAGCAAGGCAACCAAGGATAAAGCTTCTGATACGCTCGGCCAGATTTTCGCTGGATCAATTTTTATGCTCGGTTCGCTATCTGTTTTATTTTTTTGCGGAGATTGAGTTTTGACTGCCAGCACTTGAGGCAATATTCTAGTTCCCTCTTCCAATAAATCCTTGCCTTCTTGCATCAAAAAGTTTTTTCCATCCTTAGGAATATCCACCATTGCCACTCTGGTACCGAATTCTTGAACAGTGATAAGCGACATTTGCCCGTCAATTTCCCCTGCGCCAAAAGCTACACCAATCTCTTTGTAATTAGAATTGAGAATATTTTTTCTATGCGTTTGGCTTTTCATCCAAGCTTTTTGTTGATCTTCGGCCGAAGTAAAATTAATCGCCAAATTTTCTCCGGCGTATTGGTAATCATATTTTTCTTTGACAAACCAACTCCAAGGAGTTTTTCCGCTTGGCGAAGTGTGGGCAAAATAATTATGCTCAATCATATCATTCAACTTGTCCTTGGCGATTTGTGTTAGAGTTTCATTTTGAGCCAACGGTTCCAAGCCTTCTTGACTGCGAGCCGAGTTCACCAGCTTTATCACTTTATCCGGCGTAATTTCACTGGCTAAAATTGGAGCAGCAAAAATAAAAAACATAATCGCAATCGCCACGATTTCCAAAAACGACTCTTCTATTAATTTTATTTTTAGTTTCTTAATCATAATATTATTTACGAACTACGAAATGAACGAAATACGAAACATTCAAACTCCCTTTCGTACTTTCGTATTTAGTTAATTTCGTATTTCGTAAAATAAAAAAAACGGGCTTTTCACCCGATTTATAACGCTTTTGGGCTTTCGCCAACTGGCTAATTACCCACTCACATAACCATTATAGCAGACTTTTTGCCTTTTGGCAAGCTTTTTTCAAGAAAAAAAGCGGTTGCAACGAAAGATCGTCACAACCGCTCGGCTGAAGGAAAAAATAAATTTTCATTTTATTCCTCCATAAATTTATCTACAAGCTTGGTTGAAAAAAATACAAGCAAACCCAAGCTAATAAAGATAAGGGATATAGCTACCCTCTTGTCCGAGAAAATTAGCTTGATTGTATTCGGCCAAATATTAAGTATGGTTTCCAAAATAACTTCCATAATTACCTCCTTTCCATTTTTTGATTTTTGATTTTTTTAATTTCTTGCTTACGCGCTAATTTAGCGCCCAACAAGAAAAATAAACAATAAACTAAAATAGTTACTGTTCTTGGATATGGCAATCTTAACCACTCCGTAATTTCATCAAGCCCGATGGGATCCGCAATAAAAAAATTTTCTCCTAAAATTAAAATTGAGGGCAAGGAGAAAATAAATACTAAAAAAACCAACCCAGTCAGAGCAAGTCCGACCATTTTGCGAATATTAGTCATCCAATTTCTCCTTTCTATTTTTTTATTTTATTTTAATAAATTGCAGGGATCAATCTCATCCCAATTTTCAAGTCTAAGTAATAAGTCTGGCAAAATTCTACTTACCCGACTTGAATTGCCAGAAGGTAAAGTAATCATACTTCCTTCGAAAATTTTTAACTTTCCAATAGCAATAACTCTTTCCCTTATTAATTCCTCCGTCTCTTCTTGGTTTACAGCTTCCTTCGCAGCGCTTTCAACATCACTTAAAAAGATGTTGCTAGCATATTGCCTTTGTTGCTGTTTCCATTTATTATCCAGCGACGATCTTCTTCGTGTCATTTTTATTCTCCTTGTCTAAATTTTCCTAATCCCAATTTCCAACTTCTCCCCATCCATCTCAAAAGTTTTTTTGAGATCGGCTTCGGAAATTTCGTTGGAAGACGATATATTTTCAGCCAAAGTTTCTTTGGCGATAAGCATATTAAATTTTTCAAGAACTTCTGATTTGCCACTATAAACTATTTCAATTCGATTGTCAACTTCATAACCCGCCTCTTTTCGCATCTCTTGGATAAACCGAATTACCTCTCGCGCTTGACCTTCGAGTTTGAGTTCGGGGGTAATTTTGGTATCGAGCTTAATATTCTCCGCATTTTTGTCTTGTGTAATTTGTTTAATATTTACTTCTTCTTTTATTATATCTAAAAATTCCGCTCGTAATTCGCAATTAGTAATTAGTAATTCGGATAGAGGTTGACGAACTTTTATCCCCGCCTTGGCACGCAACTGCAAAGCTTCGGTGATAATATTTCTCGTTTCTTCCATTTCCTTATTCAATTTTTCATCAATCAATTTTTCATCGGCGATTGGGAAATCAGCTAGATGTACGGAATCCACCTCATCCGCCCTACGGGCACCCTCTCCTTGTAAAGGAGAAGGGGTGATTTCTCCCTCTCCTTTATAAGGAGAGGGTTGGGGTGAGGTATTCGAAGTCAAGTTCCTAAAAATCTCCTCCGCAATAAACGGCGTAAACGGTGCCATTAATTTTGCTAAAGTTATCAAAACGTAATGCAATGTTTCATAAGCTTCATTTTTATCCCCATCATTTTCCGATTTCCAAAATCGCTTTCGGCTTCGGCGAATGTACCAATTGGAGAGATTGTCGATAAAATCCATGATTGGCTTTGTTGCATTTGGCAAATCATAAGCAAGCATATTTTCATCCACCACTTTAATTAATTCATGCAATTTTGAAACAATCCATTTGTCTAACAAATTGCCCCCTCGAAGTGCTTCATTATTTTCTTTGGGAATCCATTTATCCACATTGGCATACATCACAAAAAAACTATAGCTTTGCCAGAGAGTTCCTAATTTTCTTTGAATATCCGAAACATCTTTGTCGGTCAAGATAAAATCCTCTCCGTTGAGTAATGGTGAATTAGCAAATAAGTATCTAAGCGCATCAGCACTATATTTTTCAAAAAGAATATTTGGATCTGTATAGTTTCCCAAAGATTTTGACATCTTCTTGCCATCAGCCCCAGCAATTGTCCCCGTCACAATTACATTTTTGAAAGCTTCTTTACCAAAAAGTCCTACTGAAATTGCATGTAGATAATAAAACCACGCTCTGACTTGTCCAACATATTCCGAGATGAAATCTCCTGGGAAATTTTCTTCAAATTTTTCACGATTTTCAAAAGGATAATGAAATTGAGCAAAAGGCATCGAGCCTGATTCAAACCAACAATCCATCACTTTTTCCACTCGCTTCATTTTCACTCCATCCAATTCGAAAGTTATATTATCCACATACGGCAAATGATAGTCCGGAAGCTCCGCACCAGAAAGTTCTTTGAGTTCTTGATAACTTCCCACCACTTTTGTCACCATCGTGCCATCACTTTTTTCTCCCCGCCAAACTGGAATTGGCGTAGCCCAAAAACGATCTCGACTCAAATTCCAATCGGGGGCGGTTTCAACTGTATGTTTAAATCTCTTATCCTTAAAATGTTCCGGAAACCAATTAATGTTTTTATTTTGCGAGAGCATTTCTGATTTTTGCCCGTCAATATTCATAAACCAACTTGGATGAGCACGGTACATTAGCTTAGTTGCGCAACGATGACAATGTGGATATTCATGATCAATGTAGTTAATTTTGAAAACAACGTCCTCGGCCAAAAGTGTTTTGGCGATTTCTTTGTTTACCTCCCAAATATTTTTGCCCTGCCATCTGCCATAAGTATAAATTCCATTTTCATCGGTAGACATTATCCACGGAAAATTATTTTTCTTGCTCAATTCGTAATCTTCTTCGCCATAAGCTGGTGATTCATGAGCTATTCCCGTGCCTTCTTCATCATGCACAAAATCTGCATGCCAAATCTTAAAAGCATTATCTTTGTTTATATTTATATCAAATAAAGGTTCATAACTCCTGCCAACCAATTCTTCTCCGCTGTAAGTTTTTAATTTTTTATATTCTAATGGCTCATGTTTTTCATTGGTCATAGCTTTCTCAACTAGAGCATCGGCCATAATCAAAATTTCATTTTCATATTCAATCTCGCTATATTTTATTGATTTGTTCACCGCAATAGCACTATTGGAAATTAGTGTCCAAGGCGTAGTTGTCCAAACTAACAAATATTTATTTTCTTCACCTTCCAACTTAAATTTCACATAAACCGATGGGTCAGTGACAACCTTATAACTATTATCCATCGCCACTTCGGCTTTTGAAATTGGGGTAGCACAGCGAGTGCAATACATCAGGACTTTTTCGCCTTCATAAATTTTTCCTTTTTCGTGCAAAGTTTTGAAAGCCCACCAAACACTTTCCATATACTCTTTGTCCATGGTTCTGTAAGCATTTTTGAATTCTACCCACCGTCCAATTCTTTCAATGGTGTTTTCCCATTCATTTCCACCTTGAACCATCTCGTTTCTGCAAGTTTCAATATATTTTTCCAATCCAATTTTCGAAACATCCCTTTTATCTTTAATGCCTAATTTTTTCTCCACCAAATTTTCTGCCGGAAGACCATGACAATCCCAACCCCATCGCCTCTCCACTCGTTTACCTTTCATTGTCCAATATCTCGGGACAATATCTTTAATAATTGAAGAAAGCAGTGTTCCATAATGCGGAACTCCTGTGATAAAGGGAGGTCCATCATAAAAAACATAGGAGTCTTTTTTATCCCTCATCGAGACAGATTTTTCGAAAATCTGATCCTCTCTCCAAAATTTAATTACCTCTTCTTCCATCTGCGAATATTTTTGCCTCGCCTCAACTTTTTTAAACATACACTACAAAATTACAAAAATTGTACAAAAATACAAATGTACAAAAATTAATTTATATTAAGAATTCTTTTAAATTTCACACCGCCACTTGTTATGTTAATCAAAATTCCTAACTTTAGATTTGCTGCTTTCAAATATTGCAAAACTTGAGTCATATTATTCTTTGAAAAATAGTCTCCTCTTTTTAATTCAACTATAATTTTATTTTCCACAAGAAAATCAAATCTAAAACTTCCGACTATTTCGCCTTTATATCTTAGTTTATAGGGTATTTGTCTTTTGAATTTTATTTTTCTGTTTTCAAATTCCTTAGCAATGGCATCCTCATAATATCTTTCTTTGAAACCATATCCTAATTCCTTGAACACTTCGAATATCGATCCCATTACTTCATAACTCAGCTCTTTATAAATAACTTTATCTTCATCCATTTTTTGTACTTTTGTATTTTTGTAATATTTTGTATTTTTGTAGGGAAATTACTGAAAACTTTTATAAACCTCCAGTGTTTCTTTCGCGCATTTTTCCCAGTTGAATTTCTCCACTTGTTTTTTGCCTTTTTCGCGAAATTCATTTTTCAAATTTTCGTCCATGGCAAATTTTATCATCGCTTCAGCAATACTTTCGGTATTTATCGGATTGATTTGATAAGCCCCGTCTCCTGCCACTTCTGGAATAGAAGAAACATTCGACACAATCGCCGGCGTACCTGTTGCAAAAGCTTCCAAAACTGTCATCCCAAAACCTTCGTAGAGCGAAGGCATCACGAAAAAATCAGCGTTTTTGAAAAGTGGGACAAGTTCATCACCCACCACATAGCCGGTGAAAATTACATCCTTAATCAAACCAAGATCTTTCACTATCTGTTTATATTCCTGTGAGAGCCAGCCATTTTTTCCGGCTAAAATAAGTTTGTGCTCGCACTTGCCTTTAGTTTTTTGACATTTTTCTTTGAAAATTTTGAACGCTTCCAAAAGTCTAGTGATATTTTTTATCGGCTCAATTGTACCAAGAAAAAGAATATACTTTTTATCCAAAGGAATGCCATATTTTTCCAAAACTTTTTCGCGGGCTAGCTTTGATTCTTCAAAAAGTCGCTTGTCAAAACCAACATTGATAACTTTGATTTTTTCGCTATCATATTTGAAAATATTTTCAATATCTTTTTTGGTGGAATTTGAAACGGCAATTATTTTGTCCGCTTTTCCGATCATCAAGCTTGTTTTGGCTTTTATTTTCGTCCGCTTGAGCTTAGGAAAAACTTCCGGCACTTTGTAAACCGCCAAATCGTGGACTGTCACAATCGTTTTTCCAAGGTAGCCCATTGGAATGCGACTCATTGGCGAAGTCGAATGGATAACATCCAAATTTTCTTTCATGAGAGTCGCCGTGCCTAAAATTTCATTGTAAGCTCCCGGTAAATATTTTTTATAATCCGAAAACGGATAGAATTTTATCTTCACATTCGGTCGGGCAAATTTTTTGATATCTTTTTCCCGCACGCGAAAATCAAAAAACAAAACATATTCGTTTTCTTTGTCAATTTCCAAAAGATGACGAATGAGCTGGTAGGTATAATGCCCCACTCCGATCGCTTCGCCTTTTTCTGGATTTAATATTGTTCGAGCGTCAATACCGATCTTCATAGTTTTGCCTTAGTTAATTAATTTAGCTTTTTTTCTTTACTAATTACTAATTTTTTACGAATATACCAATAAGAGAAATAGATGTTTTTAGTAAATTAGTATATTAGTACTTGATTAGTAATTAGTAAAGAATCACATCTTTCCTGGCGCCTTCACTCCCATCAATCTTAGCGCTTCTCCTAATACTATTCTAACAGCATTTATGAGGTTTAGTCTAGCGCTGGTAAGTTCCAAATTTTCTTCGTCTATTACTTTGCAATCATTATAGAAGGAATGGAATTTATCCGCCAATTTTATCACATAATACGGCAATTTATGCACTTCGTAATTTTTTGAAATTTCTTCAATCAATTCCGGAAATTTATTCAGTTCTCTGATTAAATTCAATTCTTTTTCGTGCGTTAATTTCCCAAGGTTCAACCTTGAGATTTCCAAAGGTTGAACCTTGGAAAATTCTTTCGCCCTCTCTAAGATACTACAAATTCTCGCGTGAGCATATTGCACATATGGACCAGTTGCTCCGTCCAATCTAACTGCCTCATCCATATCAAACTCAATGTTTGTTTGGGCGCTATATTTAAGCATAAAAAATTTCAAAGCTCCTAATCCTATTTCTTTCTCTATTTTAGTCTGTGGAAATTTTTCTCGTACTTTTTCCATTATTTTTTCCATCAAAAATTTAGCTGGGATAATATTGCCTTTTCGTGAAGACATTGTTTCACTTCCCTTAAGAGAAACGAATTCATATCCAATATGTTGCATTTTCTTTTTAAATCCGATCAGTTCTAATATTTTGAAAATCTGTTTGAAATATAGTCCCTGTCGAATATCCACCACGACAATACTCTTATCAATTTTATATTCCTTAAATTTTTTAATCGCCAATGGAATATCTTTGAGTCCATACAAAGCACTGCCGTCTTTTCTAACTAAAACTAATATTCCTAAATTATATTTTTCCAAATCTGCAATAATTGCTTCTTGACTCTCCTTGATAAATTCCTTCTTCATTAAATCTTGTAGCATTCTTTTGCCAGCTTTTTCTTCTTCACTTTCCCAAAAATAAACATCAAAATCCACTCCTAATTCTTTGTATATTTCTTGGAATTCATCCAACGACCATTGTTTGGTTTTTTCCCATATTTCAATTAATTTTTTATCGCCTGCTTCAAATTGTTTTTGCAAATCCTTAAATTCTTTTTCGAGTTCTGAATTTTCTTCGATAGCCTTTGACGCCTGCGAATAAGCTTTTCCTAAAAACTCCGCTTTATTCTTGATACTGTCTAAATTTTCGTCTGAATAAAATTTCACCATCCCCCAAAGACACTTAGCAATATGCGTTCCCGTGTCGCCAATATAATTAGCCGAAATAACATTATTTTTAACTTTCTTTAAAATATTAACCAAAGAATTTCCAATAAAAACATTTCGCAAATGCCCAATATGAAATTCTTTGTGTGTATTCGGCTGGGAATATTCAACCATTATTTTTTCTTTTTTCTTTTCGCCATCGCCAAATTTATTTTCTAGTTTATTTATCTCTTGAACTTTATCTTGCAAATATTTTTTCGACAGATAGAAATTAACATACCCCGGCTTCACAACCTCAACTTTTTCGAAAAGCTTATTGTCATTGCGAAGGAGCATAGCGACTGTGGCAATCTCATTCTTAGCAAGATTAGTCTTAACACTATGAGATTGCTTCGCTTCGCTCGCAATGACAGCAATTATTTCCTCAGCAATTTCCATTGGATTCTTCTTCGCACCCTTGGCCAAAACCATCGCCACATTCGTCGTATAATCACCAAAATTTTCGACTTTCGGATAGTCAACTTCAACCTCGTCTATTTTATAGCCAAGCTCTTTTACTGCTTTTTTAATAAGTTTTTGAATTTCGTGTTTCATAACTTCATATTATCTCAAATACTAACTAAAATCAACTTTATACCATACACTTCCTCACTGGCCGGAAACTTTTGCGGTGGATTTCGCAGGGGCCGTGCTTTTTGAGGGCGTCCATATGGATTTTTGTGCCATAGCCCTTGTGCTGGGCAAAATTATACTCGGGATAAATTTTATGCATTTCGCCCATCATGCGATCACGGGTCACTTTGGCATAAATCGAAGCGGCCGAAATTGATTTTACAATTTTATCTCCACTCACAATCGCCCGTTGTTCAAAAGAAAAGTTGGGAATTTTTTTGTTGCCATCTAATAATATTATTAATTTAGAATTATCTAAATTTTTTATTTTTGATTTCAGTTGCGAAACCGCGCTCTTCATCGCCAAAAAGCTCGCTTCTAAGATGTTTATTCGGTCAATTGTCCGATGATCACAAATCCCCACGCCCACATAAAAATTTTCAGCTATAAAATCAAACAGGCTTTCCCTCTGCTTTTCCGAAAGCATTTTGGAGTCACGAATCAATTCAAATTCTTTGGACATCGGATGTCCAAAGAGGACATCCGATGTCCTAATCGAAGCCGCGCACGCAACAACAGGACCAGCCAATGGTCCTCTCCCCACTTCATCAATACCAATGATAAATTTATATCCTTTGCTTAAAAATTCCTCCTCTAATTTAAAGGTTGCTTTAATCATAATTCTATTATAACCTATAGTTAAAATAGGAGGAAGTTTTTTAACAATAAACTATTAGGGAGGAAACCGTTATGATTATAGGCTCCATAGATAAAGGCGCAACAATGAAATTTTACGGAAAATCTCTGGCTGTATTATATTTTTCCGTAAAAAAGACCGTTGTAAACTGCACATTAAGGGACGAGAAGTTAAATCAGATTTTTACAAAAACTTTTCGTCGCATCGGAGGAGATATTAAAAGCGGAATTGATCTTGGCGATTGTCAAGAATATATTCCAGCAAAAACAAAAAGCTGGAAATTGATCAAGTGATCACATTACCAGATGGATTCTGCGTAGTAATTCGCGAGATCTTAAGAAAGACGGATGAGAGATGGAATTGCCTCGTCAGTTATCTCCACTCTTTCCCATGTTTTTTAAAACTAATCAGAAAATCGGATCTCTAAAGAAAGGAGTTTTCTAATGAAAAAAAGAGTTATTTTTATCGGTATCATTATTTCTATAATACTTTTCGGTTGCGGAAAAAATCACGACGATCCTGAAATTAAAATTCTTGAGGAACTAAATTCCTTTTCGGCACAAATTACCAACGCTCAAAAGGATATTCCCGAGGAAGAAAAATGTGAGTTAAATTCTGATATTAAGGAATTTAATCTTCAACGGGAAAAATATTTAATTTCTCCGACTTTTATGAAGAAGGAGATGCTCCCGCAAAAAATCGAACTATTCAACATCCAGTGCCCTTAAAACAGGGCACCAAAAAACCCATGAAAGGGTTTCCGCAACAACCGCGCGAAGCCCTTTTTTTATTTTTCCATAAAAAAAGAACCTCAAGTATTGTTCTTGTCTTTTGGATAAAAGACAAGAAACTTTCTACTAAAGGCTCAATATGCGAGCAGGAACCCTGAATGGGCAATGCCGACTCAGGGATCCTGCCACTTTGGCAACTTAGACTGCTCTTCTGGTGTTGGCGGTGAAAACCGCCGGGTGTCCACGACTTTTCATGTTACACCTCCTTGTTGCAGGAGCCCATCAGCATGGACTCCTGCAGAAAAAAAAATAGTTTTCGCCATGGGGTTCAAAAAACGAGCCCCTCTACATATTTAATTTTTATATTATCATCAGCTTTTTGTCAAGTTTCATTTTTATGCTAAACTATATGCATCGCTATTAATTCTCCTGCAAAACCCAACGGGGCAACCCGGGCTATGAGGAGAACATAATCATATGACAAAACTTTATTTTATTTTAAACGACTGGATTATCAACTAGCTTGAACCAGTTTTTATTTCGCTCAAATTACGAACTACAAAATGAACGAAATACGAAAGTACGAAAATGAAGTTTAATCGTTTCGTATTTCGCTTATTTCGTATTTCGTAAAACATTATGAAATTCACCCACCTCCATGTCCATACTCACTATTCACTATTAGACGGTCTCGCCAAGGTCGATGACATTCTTGATCGTGCCAAAGAATTGGGAATGGATTCTCTCGCCATTACTGATCATGGCGTGCTTTATGGCGCCATTGAGTTTTATATCAAAGCCAAAGAGCGAGGAATAAAACCAATTATCGGCTGTGAAATGTATCTCACCGCGGGAGATTATCTAAGTAAAAATAATACTCAAGAAGATAAAACTCGCTATCATTTGATTTTACTCTGCAAAAATGAAAAAGGCTATAAGAATTTGATGAAACTAATTTCCATTGCTCATTTGGAAGGATTCTATTACAAACCCAGAATCAACAAAGAAATTCTTCGAAAATATTCTGAAGGACTAATCGGGCTATCAGCTTGCGCCGAAGGAGAAGTTCCTTCCACCGCCATTTCCGGCAATCTTGAAAAAGCAGAAAAGTTGGCGCTAGAATATCAAGAAATTTTTGGTAAAGGTAATTTTTATTTAGAAATCCAACATCATCCGAAATTTGAAAACCAAAGTATTGCCAATAATGCCCTTGTCGCAATTTCTAAAAAATTAGATATTCCTCTAGTCGCTACCAATGACATTCACTATGTAAAAAAAGAAGACAATGAAATTCAAGATATTTTACTGTGTATTCAGACTAACAAAAAAGTTACTGAAACTAATCGCATGAATTTGATGGCTTTTGAGCTCTATCTCAAAAGCCCCGAGGAAATGGCCGAGCATTTCAAAAATATTCCCGAAGCACTGGCTAATACTCAAGAAATCGTGGATAAATGCAACCTTACTATAAAACTTGGGGAGACTCAACTTCCGGAATTTGATGTTCCGCAAAGTTATACGGCTGAAACTTATCTTCGGCGTCTTACCGAAGATGGACTCAAAAAAAGATTTGGCGAGAATATTGACTCCGAGCAAAAACAAAGAATGGAATATGAATTAGATGTGATTAGAAAAACTGGTTTTGCTTCTTACTTTTTGATCGTGCAAGATTTTGTCAATTGGGCCAAAGAACAAGGCATCGTGGTTGGCCCCGGCCGCGGTAGCGCTGCCGGAAGTTTCGTTTCCTATCTCATCGGTATCACTAATATTGATCCGATAAAATACGATTTACTATTTGAAAGATTTTTGAATCCTGAAAGAATTTCTATGCCTGATGTCGATATGGATTTTGCCGATGACAGAAGAGATGAAGTTTTGGAATATGTGAGAAAAAAATATGGCAATGATCATGTGGCGCAAATCATCACTTTTGGAACTATGGCCGCCCGCGCTGCCATCCGCGACGCTGGTCGGGCGCTCGGTCTGCCTTATGACTTTTGCGACAAAACCGCTAAAATGATTCCGATGTTTTCTACAATTTCCGATGCTTTAGAAAATGTCAAAGAATTTAGCGATTTGCATAAAAATAATGAGGGAGGAAAAAAATTAATTGACAGCGCCGGACGGCTCGAAGGTGTGGTGCGTCATGCCTCGATGCATGCTTGCGGAGTAGTTATCACCAAAGAACCTGTGAGTGAATATACTCCGTTGCAAAAAATAACCGGCAAAGGCGACGGCACTGTGACGCAATATTCTTCTTCGACTAAATATAGTTTTGTGGAAAAAATTGGCCTTTTGAAAATGGACTTTTTGGGACTAAAAAATTTAACTATTATTCAAAACACGCTTAAGATCGTAAAAAAAACTCGCCAAAAAGAAATCAACATTGACGATATACCACTGGATGACAAAAAAACTTTTCGCCTTTTGCAAGAAGCTCGCACCACCGGCGTATTTCAACTAGAAAGTTCTGGAATGAAAAGATATCTAAAACTCTTGAAGCCCAATGTTCTTGAAGACATTATTGCTATGGTAGCGCTATATCGCCCCGGTCCTATGGATTGGATTCCGGATTTTATCGCCAGAAAACACGGCGAGAAAGAAATTAAATATTTGCATCCGAATTTGAAACCGATTTTAGAAAAAACTTACGGTGTGGCAGTCTATCAAGAGCAAGTGATGCAAATCGCTCAAGCCTTGGCCGGATTCACTCTTGGTGAAGCCGATGTACTTCGAAAAGCAATGGGTAAAAAAATCTTTGCGCTGATTACCGAGCAAAAACATAAATTCATTGAAGGCTGTATGAAACAAGGCATCGCCGGAACTATTGGAGAAAAAGTTTTTGCCTACATCGAACCTTTTGCGGGATATGGGTTTAATAGAAGTCATGCCGCGTGTTATGCGCTAGTCGGCTATCAAACCGCTTATCTGAAAGCGCATTTTCCAGCCGAATTTATGGCCGCGCTTCTCACTTCTGATCAAGACAATATTGATCGTGTCGCCATTGAAATTGCCGAGTGTCGAGAAATGGGCATCGAAGTTCTGTCCCCGAATGTCAATGAAAGTTTTGAGCAGTTTGCCGTGATCATGAATGAAGAAAATAATACTAAACCCGCCTCGACTCGCGGAGACGATCGCTCGCCCGCTCCGACTCGATTGTCGGATCGAGGCGAGTCGACGCGAGGCGGGAAAATCCGCTTTGGATTAAATGCGGTAAAAAATGTCGGCCACACAGTCGCTCATGAAATTGTCGAAGAAAGAAAAAGAGGCGGAAAATTTTTGAGTCTAACTAATTTCATTGAAAGAGTAAAGCATAAAGATTTGAATAAAAAATCCATTGAGGCTCTCTCAAAAGTTGGTGCGCTAGAAGAATTGGCCGAAAGAAATGCCGTTTTATCTTCTATTGAAAACATTCTCGCTCACTCCAAAAATTTGGAAAAAATTTCAAGTACTAAACAAAATAGTCTTTTTGGAGAAGCAGATATGAAATTGCCAGAAATAAAATTGGAGATTTCCGTGGAGGCTTCTAAAAAAGAAAAGCTTGCTTGGGAAAAGGAACTCCTTGGACTTTATATTAGCGATCATCCGGTTCGAGATTATCAAGATTATTTAGAAAAAATGGCCGTGCCAATTCGAAATATAAATCCTCAACTGGTTGGACAAACCGTTTCCATCGGCGGAATAATTTCCAAAATAAAAAAGATTTATCTCAAAAATCAAAAAATGATGGCTTTTGCCACCATTGAAGATACGACTTCTCAAATGGAAATTTTGATTTTTCCCAAAACTCTAGAAGCCACCGGTTCAATCTGGGAAGTAGACAAAATTATTTTAGCCACGGGAAAAATTTCCGACAAAGACGGCGAATTCAAATTGCTTTGCGACAGCGCCAAATCAATCAACCAGCAAGAATTAGAAAATTTCAAAAGAATTCTCCACACGCAAAGAAACAATGGCGGTGAGCCTACAAAAAAATCTCTTCAAAATCCTCCTCTCCCCTTGGGAGAGTATATCCCGACTTTGTCGGGACAAGAGAGGGCAAATAAATCTTCCAGATTAATTATTACCCTCCCACCAAATTTCGACAAAGCCATCCTAAAAAATCTCTCCTCCCTATTTGATCGTTGCGAACTAGGTGCTATGAAAGTATATCTTTCCATTGGCGGATCCAAGCTCGAAACCCCCTACTGCATCCAAAACACCACAGAGCTCGAAAAAGCTTTGAAAATAATTGTGCCGGAGGGGAAGGTTGATATTTGGTAAAAAAAAGACAGACACTTGAAAAAAACAATTTTATATGCCACACTGCCATTAGGCGATTTTATAATAACAATCATTTTTTATCCAGGAGGTGGAAAAATGAAACAAAGTTCTTTGCAATATCGGCATCAATCGGAGACAGCGACATTGATAATAAAACTTAAAATATTTGCTTTAGTGCTTTATGCACTAGTATTTATGGCTATTATTTTTTGCTTCGTGACACTATTTTATTGCGGTTATGAAACAATACTAACCATCTCCAATCCTATTATCACAGTAATCATTGCAATTTTTCTGTATCTTACAATCTCCAAGATATCTATTCTGGAAGAAATTGAAGATGACCTCATTGAAAGAGGGAGAGAGGTTATTCACGGTTGGAGAAAATGCAAAAAATGTCCCGCTTATCATAATATTCTATGGCCTCAGCGAGGTGGAATATGCGATAAGTGTCTTGTTGAAAATTACACCTTAGAAGAAGCTAAGGAAGGCCTCTGTGGATGCCACCACATATCCGCGGAAGAAACATATCGAGAATTCACAAGAAACCAAAAGCTCCCATAAATCCATTACAGCAAAAAGAGGCTTCGACACAACCGTCAAAAGCCTCTTTTTTTCATATCTTTTTTTAAAACAAAAATCACATTCCCTTAATCTCTTTCCTTATCTTCTTATACTCCGGCACGGTTTTTGCCACGAGATCCCAAAAATCTTGGGAGTGATTGAACTCGCCGAGGTGGCAAAGTTCGTGGACGATTATATAGTTGCAAAGTTTTTCGGAAAGATAGATTATCCGGTAGCTGAAATTTAGGTTGCCCACCTTAGAACAACTCCCCCAACGAGTCTTTTGATTGCGAATGAAAACTCGATTATATGAAAAACCATAAAATTCATTGAAATATTTCAACTTTTTTTCAACAATCTCACGCGCCAAATTTTTATATTTCAAATAATCTTTTCTCGTTGCCGACGGCAAGCTCGATTCCTTATTTTGAAAATGTTTTATCTTCCCCAAAATCCAATCCGCCTTTTGCATGATAAAATCTTCCGCCTTTTTTCCACTCAACAGCCATGGCACACTCACCACCAAAGTCGCGTCAGTTTTGATTGTTAGGCGCATACATCTCGATCGTCGGCTTTTGCGAAAAGTATAAGGAATTTTTTGGTTGTTTAAAATAATTTCTTTTTGCATTTTTTAATTATAACAGATTTTTAATTTACGAACTACGAAACTAACGAAATACGAAAAGAAAGTTTTATTGTTTCGTATTTCGCTTATTTCGTAGTTCGTAAAACATAAAAAAAGACCCCGCTTGTCTGCCGATGAGGCAGGCTTTCGCAAGGCCTTTTTCAGTTTCAAGTAAAATTACATCACAGCTTCCTTGGCAGCTTTTGCCAATCGGAACTTTGCTACAGTTTTTGCAGCAATGTTAATTTTTGCTCCTGTAGCTGGGTTGATTCCCACTCGAGCTTTTCGGTTAACCTTGACCATTTTTCCAAAACCAGGAAGAACGAAAACTCCGTTCTTCTTCACTTCTGAATACGCCATTTCAACCAGCGTATCCATAAAACCGATGACATCCTTTTTGGAAAGTCCGGTTTTTTCAGCCAAAGCTGACATCAGTTGTGACTTTGTCATTTTTGTCATTGCTTTTTTTGCTTCGTTCTTTTTTGTGAGAAAAGAATGAAACTTAATTAATTATTATTTATTCCCCTATTTACCCTTGTATTATAAGGCTTTTTGTAAATGTGCGCAATAGGCACTTTCCGCAAGGTTAAATTTGCTGTATAATAGAATCATTAAACAAACTAAATTTACAAAAAATATGAAAACTAATTTAAACTCCGCTTTTTTATTAATCCTCATTATTTTGGCTGGAATATGCGCTTATTTGGTCTTTAAGCCGTTTTTAGTCGCTCTTTTTCTGGCCTTTATCATCTCGCAACTTTTCAAAAAATGGTATGAAAAAATTAATCAAAAATTTGGCAACCGCCCGTCACTAGCATCTTTGACACTTTGCGTTATTTTATTTTTTATTTTAGTCCTTCCTTTTTTCTTAACCGCCAGTTTAGTTGCCAAAGAAGCTTCTGATCTTTACCGAAATGTCCAACAGTCTGATTGGCAAACCTATCTTAGCTCCGCTTCACAAAATCAATTTTTGAAAAATCTCGGGATAGATATAAAAACTCTTGATGTGCAAAATATTGGCACTGATAATTCTGGAAAAATAGTTCAGGGCGTTCAAAATGCCAGCAATTTTATCTTCTCGGCTCTTCGAAAAACATATCAGAGCGTAACTCATTTTGTTTTTATGGCTTTTGTAGTTTTCTTTTCGCTTTATTATCTTTTCAAAGACAGCGACGCCATCATTAAAAAAATAATGTCCCTTAGCCCGCTTCGAAACAATCAGGAAAGTAAGCTTTTGGATAATTTTATTTCTGTTTCTAAAGCCACTCTCAAAGGCTCTTTGATTATCGCCATCATCCAAGGAATTTTGATGTCTTTCGTTCTTTGGATAACTGGCGTACCCTCTCCTGTTATCTGGGGAGTGATCACCACTATTGTTTCACTCATCCCGATGCTAGGCGCTGCCCTCATTTGGCTTCCCGCGGGAATCATCATGCTCTTTTTAGGAAATGTCTGGCAAGGGATACTAATTTTATCTTTTGGCGCCTTGGCTGTGAGCACGATAGACAATATTCTTCGACCAAAATTAGTCGGCAAAGAAACTAGCCTCCATCCTCTTTTAGTTTTCTTCTCCACCCTCGGCGGAATCGCTCTTTTTGGACTAATTGGAATTCTTCTTGGTCCAGTCATTATTGTCCTACTTGTCTCTCTTTTAGAAATTTACCAAATTGAATTCAAAACTGAATTAGAAAAAATGAATCAATAGTTATACAAAATCAAAAAACTAGGCCAACGCCTAGTTTTTTATTTTATATGTTTTCTTTCTTTAGTTTTCCTTTATAAAAACTAATGTAAAGTGTTGGGACAATAACCAATGTCAGAAAAGTTGAAAAGGTTAGTCCAAAAATAATTGTAAAACCCATATTGCGCCAATCGGGTTGGGTAATAGAAAGTGGAAGTAATCCAAAAACTGTTGTGACAGTCGTCAAAAATACTGGACGAAGTCGCACTCTGCCAGCATTGATTACTGCGTCAATAACATATTTTCCTCTTGATAATTCCCGATTAATTTCATCAATCAAAATTATCGCATTGTTAACAACGATTCCAGCTAGCGAAACAATCCCGATAAACGACGGAATATCAACAGTTAAACGTGCCAGTGCCATTCCCCAAATCACGCCGATCATTGCCAAAGGGATGGTAAAGAGAATGATTAGCACTTGACGATAAGAATTAAATTGAATTATGAGAATAAACAAAATCAGGATTATTCCAATAATCATTTTAGTAAACATATCCATAAAAACTTCTTGCAATTCTTGAGATTCCCCGCCGAAATCAATCCGATAACCTGCAGGTATATCCATCTTCGATATTTTTTCTTTGAAGATATTGGTAATTTCAGTTGGATTTCCGCCATCGGTTCCGCCTGTTATCGAAATAATTCTTTCCTTGTCATAATGTTCAATAGAAGCCAGTGATGGCTGAAGCTCAATACGACCTAATTCTGAGATAAACATCTTTTTTCCTCTCGGAGTTATCACAGAAATATCCTTGAGGCCTTCAATTGATTTCAGTTTGTCTTCTTCTAGCCCAATATTTATAAAAATTTCTTCTCCTTCTTTTTTGATATTTTCATCTGTGTTTCGATTCACTCCGTTTCTAATTTCTAAACCTAATTGAGCCACGCTCAATCCATTCTCCGCAATAACTTTCTTGTTTGGGATAAAAACAAATTCACCAGAAGCTTGGTTTATAGAAGTCTTAGCATCAATAACTGTGGGAATTTTTTCTAACTCCCGTTTCAAATCTAAAGCTATTTGGCTAAGTACTAATAAATCAGGTCCCTCGACTCTTGCCTCAACTGCTGCGCCAGTTGGAGGGCCCGATTCTTGTTCTTCGATTATAATCTCGCCTTCAGTTATCTCCCGCTCCAGTTCCTTCCTAACTCGACTAGAAATTTCAAAACTCTTTTCATCTCGATTCTCTTTCTTGGTCAAATTAACTTGCAAAAAAGCTCTGTTACTAGAAGAGGAATTATTCCCACCAGAAATTCCCGAAGCAGATCCAAGTCCCGCACCAACATTAGTCACAAAATTATCCGCCTGGGGTTCTTTCCTAATTATATCTTCAATTTTTCTAACAACCTCGTCAGTTTTTTCTAGAACCGTACCATTGGGCATCTTTAAATTTACAAAAAAGAATTCGGTATCAGCCGGAACAAAAGATTGCATCTTCAAAACTCCCGTCAACGGCAAAAGAAAACTAACCGCAAGAAGTATCCACACTCCCGCTATTACTCTTACTCTCTGTTTTTTTGTTGAAATGATTTTTGGAATAAAATCACAGTAGCTATTTGAAATTTTTTCAAAAGCACGGGTGGCCATTCTTCTTTTTCTTGGTTTAGATTTGCAAATAAAAGATATTTTTTGACAAATTTTTTGGAATATTTCTGAATTTATGCGCGCTAATAATTTGCCTATTCTTCCTTTTTCTTCGTTACCATTTTTTATAGGTTGCATCACTGCCGCTCCAATAGCTGGGATTATGGTGAGAGAAACGAAAAGAGCGGCCGTAAGAGTTGATATCACTACTACGGGAATAGTCTTGATAAATTGACCGAAAATTCCAATCACAAAAAGAAGTGGGATAAAAGCTCCAATTGTTGTGAGCATCCCTGAAAGAAGTGGCGCAGAATACTCTTTAATTGTCAAAACAGCTGATTGAAATCCGCTAAGACCAAAAACAGAAACTTTTTCATACATCCCTTCTACAATCACTACGGCTGAATCAACTAAGAGCCCCAGTGCTAACACTAATGAAAAGAGTGAGATAAAATTTAAACTCTCCCCAAAAATGCTCATCGTAATAAACGCCACAAAAAAAGAAAATGGCACGCTAAGTCCTGCGATAAGAGCCTCCCTTAAACCTAGGAAAAAGAAAAGTAAAACCAGAATAAGGATTACTGTTTGAATTCCATTACTACTTAGAGTGTCGATACTCTCATTTATCATTTCAGAAAAATCCAATGTAATAGTCACCTTCGCATCTTGAGGATAATCTGCTCCGCGAGCATTTTCAATTTTTTCTCTTGCCTCGCTTGCCACTTTTATTATGTCCCCACCTGTTCTTTTATAAATTTGAATTGAAACAGCGTTCAGCGCCTCTCCTCCGTTTGTAGAAATTCTAGATTTTGAACTTACTTTTTCAAAAGTGTCTGTCACCTTTGCCACATCTTCAAGATAAATTGGCACGCCTAATTTTTCCCCTATTTGAAGCATGGAAATTTCCCCAACATTTTTGAGTTGGCCAGTCATACGAACTGAATAGTTTGAATTTTCTAATGCAATTTCTCCAATTGGAAAATCTAAATTATTAGCTGAAATAATTGCGATTATCTGTTGCAGAGAAAAACCATAGGCAGAAAGTTTTTGGGAATTTATATCAATCCTTATTTGTTTTTCAACTCCTCCCACCACTACGACATCTGAAACAAAAGGAACTCCTTTTATATTATCTTTCAAATTTTCGGCAAAAGTCTTGAGTTCAGTCAAATCATAATTAGCGCCCGAAATAGCCGCCGTTATAATTGGCTGATCGTTTAAATTAATTTCTTTAACAATTGGCGTTATTACATCTTCTGGCAAGTCAGTCACTTCAGAAACCTTATCCTTAAGTTTTCGCACAGACACATCCAAATCCTCCCCAGCTTCAAATTCAACCGTGATAGCGCTAACACCTAATGAAGAATCTGATGTAATTTTTTTTACCCCTTCCAAATCACCTATCTGACTTTCTATCTTATCAGTAATCTGATCTTCGACATCACTTGGAGAGGCTCCCGGGTATGCCGTAATAACTAGCACAATTGGAATTTCAACTTCTGGATTAAGTTCTTTTGGTAAATTTTTAATAGTAGAAATTCCAAATATCAAAAGAAAAATAATCACAAGGTATGTTAGTTTGCTTTTTCTCACAAAAAAAAGCCAAGGAGAATTTTCAAATTCCTTCGCCTCCTTTTCAAGTTTTTCTTTTTCTCGCATTATATCTTCTTCCATTTTATTTTAACTTTACTAATTGTCCATCTTGTAAATTGCGACTATTTTCAACTACTAGAACCTCTCCGTTTTCGAGGCCACTTAAAATTTCTATTTGCGTTCCGATTATTTTCCCCAGTTCAACATTTTTCGCCACAGCCTTTCCGTCCCTTACAACGAAAACTTCTTTTTTAGTTTGCCCGATGTTAACTGAGTCCAACGGCACAAAAAATGAAGCTTGATTGGCTAAATATATATTCAAAAAAACTTCCGCCGTCTGATTAGCGTTTCTAGATATATTATCCGTAGAAACTATTTTCACTTCAAAACGACCATTATTCTCATTAGCAATCTTCGAATACGAATCTATTTTTCCACTATAATTTTTTCCATCAATTACTATCTCTACGCTATCATTTATTTTTATCCGATCAATTTCCTCTTGATTTAGATACAGCACGGTTTCAACCTTTCCTTCTCCCACAACTGAAGCTACGACTTGCCCTAGACTTAGAAAATCTTGGGGGTTTATTTTCTTTGAATTAATTACCCCAGAAATTGGAGACTTTATAATTGTTTTCTCATAAGCAATTTTTGACTGCTTCAAGGCTTGAGCAACTTGTTCCAACTGAATTTTTGCTCCATTAATTTGAATTTCAGCTGAAACCTCCGCTTGCTTTTTTTGATCTTTAGCAATTTTCAAATTTTGTTCAGCTAAATTTTTCTCATCATCCGTATTGGCTTGATCTTTTCCAATTTCAGCTATCTTAACTGCGCGATTAGCTAGATCGATATTTTTTTCCACTAAATCCTTAGTCTCTTCTAAATTATCCTTAGTCAACTGATAATTTTTTTCAACTGATTCCAAAGAAACCCTTAGAGAATTTTGACTTTCGGATTGATCAAAAATAGCTAACACTTGTCCTTCACTAACTTTTTCTCCTACTTCAAAATTAACCGCTTTTATTCTTCCGGAAAATTCTGAAATGACTTGAGCTTGTCCTCCACCAGCGCTTAGAGAAACTGTTTTTTCTAATTTAGCTTTTTTTGAAGAATCCTGCGAAATGGTCATAACCTTAACCAAAGAAGCTGTTTCCTGAACACTTTCTATTTGCTTATCCTGATTTTTCGGACCAAAAAAAATATAAGCAAAAAAAGTTCCTAAAATTAATATTAATGCGGAAATAATATTCTGATTTCTCTTGTGTTTTCTAATTTCCTCTGGAGTTTTCATAATGATTTTTACCTAAATTGCTTATTATTTTAGAAATTTTATTCTAGCATATAAAAAGAAATGCGTAAAGCCCCATTTGACTAAAACAGTAAAAAATATTAGACTCTTATTTAGAAGCGTCGATGCGACCTCACCAATCGCGGAGCTTCCGCTAGAACTAGCGTTTAGTCAAAAAGTGTCTTTATCTGTCATGCTGAATTTATTTCAGCATCTCTCTCGGGATCCTGAAACAAGTTCAGGATGACAAGGTAAATAAATCTGGGTGGAACCGCGGGAATTACATATTTTAATACGTATTATAATACTTACTTATTTACGTAAATAAAAAAAGAGCCCCGTCCCAAGAATTCTGTACTATGCGTAGTACTTTGAATTTTTGAGACGGGGTTTTGTTGTTTTAAGCTTAAGTTAAATAATTTAGAATTCTTATTTCGTATATTCCTGCCTATCGGCAGGCAGGTGTACGAGATTCGTAATTCGTAAAGAAATGCCAAAAAAATCACAAACTAATTTAGACATCTTGCGCCACTCAACTTCCCATGTTTTAGCATCAGCAGTTCTCCAAATGTTTCCGGAAGCTAAGTTTGCCATTGGACCAGCGATTGAAAACGGATTCTATTATGATTTTGATCTTCCGCGAACTCTCATTCCAGAAGACTTGGAAATTTTGGAAGAAAAAATGAAAGCTATTATCAAAGCCAATCATCCTTTTGAAAAAGCAGAAATTTCAATCGAAGAAGCTTTGAAAGATTTCAAAAAGGCGAAACAACCATATAAGGTTGAGTTGATTAAGGATTTAGAGAAAAAATCTGCCTCATCGGCAGACAAAATGGTTTCTGTTTACAAATCCGGCAACTTCATCGACCTCTGCTCTGGCCCACATCTTGATTCTACTGGCGAAATTCCTTTTGACGCCTTCAAACTCACCAAAATTTCCGGTGCCTATTGGCGAGGAGATGAAAAAAACAAAATGCTTCAGCGAATTTATGGCGTCGCCTTTGAAACTAAAAAAGAATTAGATGAATATTTGCATATGCTCGAAGAAGCGGAAAAAAGAGATCATCGAAAACTTGGGAAAGAATTAGATCTGTTTTGTTTTTCTGATTTAGTCGGTCCAGGACTTCCCCTTTTTACTCCCAAAGGAACAACTATAATAGAGGAGCTTAAAAAAGAAGTAGAAAAAATTTGTCGCCATTATGGATTTGAAAAAGTATCGGCTCCGGCATTAGCAAAGATTGAACTTTTTGAAACTTCTGGGCATGCTAAAAAATTTGGCGATGAATTGTTTCATGTGACATCAGATAAAAAACATAATTTTGTCCTAAAACCAGTTCAATGCCCTCATCATACCCAGCTTTATGCTTCTAAAACAAGATCCTACAAAGATTTACCTATAAGATATATGGAATCAGATAAAATGTACCGAGCTGAAAAAACCGGCGAGGTCGGTGGACTCTCTAGGGTTTATGCCATCACAGTTGAAGATGGTCATTCTTTTTGTAGAGTTGATCAAGTAAAAAATGAGATTAAAAATATGGTAAATATTATTAAGGATTTATATAGTTCTATTGGTTTATGGGATAATCATTGGGTTTCTCTTTCTGTTAGAGACTATGATCATCCAGAAAAATATATAGGCGAATCATCAGACTGGGACATTTGTGAAAAAATGCTTCAAGAAATCTCTGATGAAATAAAATTAGATGCTCAAAAAAGAGAGGGCGAAGCAGCATTATATGGACCAAAATTAGATTTTATGTTTAAGGATGCGACTGGACGAGAAATTCAAATTCCTACTGTCCAAATTGACTTTGCCACTCCAAAAAGATTCGGCCTTGAGTATATAAATGAAAAAGGTGAAAAAGTTCCTCCAGTTATGGTGCATCGTGCAATTTTAGGATCTTACGAAAGATTTTTGGTTCTTCTCATTGAACATTTCGCTGGCGCGTTTCCGCTTTGGCTCTCTCCAGTGCAAGTGGCTATTTTACCAGTGAGTGAAAAATTTAATTCTTACGCGCAAAAAATATATTCGCAATTATTAGAAAATAATATTCGTGTAGAAATTAGCGACGAATCAGAATCGCTTGGCAAAAGAATTCGCGAAGCCGAAAAACAAAAAATTCCATACATGCTAGTAGTGGGAGAAAAAGAAGAAGCCGATAATTCTGTCGCTGTTCGATCAAGAAAGGAAAAAGAGCCCGCCGACGCTAAAGCTATGGCGGGCAAGCAAGAAGTTATGAAAGTTGAAAAGTTTATTGAAAAGGTTATTGCAGAAATTAAGTAGAAAAAATAAAAAAAGGTACACTTCAATCTTCCTATATACCTTCTTTATAAAAATTAAAAGTGGACAGTTCCAAGGAACATGCCCACTTTTTTTAGTAGTTTGACTTTTTTTCAAACATTATCTAAAAATCTTTTTACCTTCGCTATCTTTTCTTTGAACATACGAAGCAAATCTTTTATAGATTTAGCTTCGACTTTTTCGATAGATCGACAGTTATATCTCAATCCTTCTTCTCCATTAAACAATTCTATCCACGGCTCATCATTATTATACAGATCAAGTATCTCCGTAATCACTCCAACAGAATCGGGTATAATATTACTCTTTTTAAAAATAATATTAACAGCACCTCCCGTCCGGTGAGCTTCTTCTAATATTCTTAAATGTTCCTTATCCATCACATCCTCCTCCTTGTTGCCTAAATGTTTATATTTTAGTACTCTATTTAGAGTACTATCTTCTTAAGAACTAGAAAATGAATTATTACATTAAAACCTTCGGTTGTCAAATGAACGAGAGTGATTCCGAGCGAATTGCAGGCTTTTTAGAATCGCAAAAAATTAAACCGACAAAAGAAATAAACAAAGCTGATTTGGTTATTTTCAATACTTGCGGTGTGCGACAAATGGCGGAGGATCGTGTTTATGGGCAAATACATAATATTCATGTAGCACGCAACATGAAGCATGAAACAAAAAAACCACTTATAATTCTTACGGGTTGCCTTGCTAATCGAAAAGATGTGCAGAGAAGATTAAAAGATAAAGTTGATTTATTTTGCGAGATAAAGGATTTTCCTGATGTCATTGCGAGCATAGCGAAGCAATCTCGAAATATTAAGCAAAATATTGCTAAGAATGAGATTGCCACGGTCGCTACGCTCCCTCGCAATGACAATTATCTAACTATTATCCCAAAATACACCAACCAACACACCGCCTATATCCCCATTATGACTGGCTGCAATAATTTCTGCTCATACTGCGTCGTGCCTTATGCCCGAGGTCGAGAAATTTCAAGACCAATTCAAGATATTTTAAAAGAAATTAAAAATCTAGCGAAAAAAAATTGCAAAGAAATAATTTTGTTGGGACAGAATGTGAATTCTTATCGATTTATCGATAAGAATTCATCCGCCGATGAGGCGGGTAATTATAATTTTCCGAAACTTCTTAATTCCCTCGCTCAATCTTTTCCTGAAATTAAATTTAAATTCTTGACTTCTCACCCTAAAGACTTTTCCGAAAAGTTAATGAAAGTAATTGCCAAAAATAAAAATATTTCCCGAGAAATTCATCTGCCCATTCAATCTGGAAGCAACAAAATTTTGAAAGCCATGAATCGGCCATACACCCAAAAACATTATCTAGATTTAATTAAAAAAGCGCAAAAAATAATCCCCAGCGTGAGTTTTACCACTGATGTAATTGTTGGCTTTCCTAGTGAAACTGAAAAAGATTTTCAGGAATCAGTCAAAGTTTTTAAAAAAGTGCAATTTAACGAAGCCTACATCAATAAATATTCCCCTCGCCCCGGAACCACTGCCTATAAATTAGGCGACCCAATTTCCTGGGATGAGAAAAAAAGAAGAGAAAAAGTTTTACGAAATTTATTATAATACAAATGCGCGAATCTTATGCAAACAATAAAATAATTGTTATTCTCGGTCCAACCTCATCTGGCAAATCAGCTGTGGCAATTAAACTTGCCAAAAAATTTAACGGAGAAATAATTAGTGCGGATTCTCGCCAAATTTATCGTGGCATGAATGTTGGTACTGGAAAAATTGAAAAAGATAATTCATATCCCTCTCTCCCTTTGGGAGAGATGTCGCGTACTCGCGACAGAGAGGGGGGAACTTTTTACTCAGAAAGAATTCCTCATTACGGTATTGACATTATAAGTCCAAAGACCGAATATAATTCGGCTAAATTCAAAAAGTATGCTGACAAAATAATCAAAGATATTCTAGGGCGCGAGAAAATCCCGATTATTTGTGGTGGCACCGGCTTTTGGATAAAAGCACTGGTTGATAATGTCATTTATCCAGAAGTTGCACCAGATTGGGAATTACGTAATAAATTACATAATTATTCAGCCAAAAAATTATTCCAGATGCTAAAAAAATTAGATTCGGTTCGCGCAAAAAATATTGACGCCAAAAATCCAGTCCGTCTCATTCGCGCTATTGAAATTTGTAAAAGTATCGGCAAAATCCCTAGCATTTACGAACTACGAAATAAACGAAAGTACGAAACACTACAAATAGGAATCAACCTCCCCAAAGAAAAACTTTATCAGAATATCCAAAAAAGATTGAAGCAAAGATTCTTCGCAGGCATGATCAAGGAAGTTAAAAAATTACATTTCGAAAATAAAATCAGCTGGAAAAGATTGGAAAGTTTCGGTTTAGGTTATAAGATAATCTCGGAATATTTACGCAAAGAGGTTTACCCTGTTAAATTTGAGCGAAGCGAAACAGGCGAAGCCGTATTTAACAGGGAACTATTTGAACAAATTTATCTCGCCGAAAAAAATTACGCCAAGCGCCAAATGACTTGGTTTCAAAAAGACAAAAGAATAATTTGGCTTCCGAAATACAAGGATGTAGAAAAAGAAGTGAAAAAGTTTTTAAATTAGTTTTTTCTTAATTATTTCCTGCACTATTTGCGGATTAGCTTTGCCTTTTGTCATCGCCATAGTTTGCCCAATTAAAAATTTTAGTGCGTTTTCCTTGCCGGACTTGAAATCAGCGACTGATTTTTCATTTTTAGCCAATAATTCATCAATAACTTTTTCCAGCTCTTCTGAATTATCCATTTGCGCCAAATTTTTTTCTTCGATAATTTGTGAGGGGTCCCCTCCTGTTTTATACATTTCGGCAAGCACTGCTTGCGCCGCGCTGGAATTTATTTTTCCCCCTGCGACAATACAAATTAGTTCCGCATAATTTTCTGGCGTAATTTTCAGATCTTGAATTTTGTGATTTTCCAAAACCATATATTTTCTAAGCTCTGTTATCACATAATTAGCGGATAATTTTATTGCTTTGTCTTCAACACATTCATATTCTTTACATTTTATCTTTTCTTTAATCTCACTTACGACTTGTTCGAAATATTCAGCCAAATCTTTATCATTCGTTAAAACATCCACATCGCCTGCGGGAAGATTATATTCCTTTCGAAATCTTTCTTCTTTTTGCGCCGGCAATTCTGGTAATTTTCTTTTTAGATCATTTATATATTCTTCATCGAAACTAAACGGCGGAATATCTGGTTCCGGAAAATAGCGATAGTCATGCGCCGATTCTTTTTTTCGCTGCGAAATTGTTTCGCCCTTGTTCGCATCCCATCCGCGAGTTTCTTGAACAATCTTCTCACCTTTATCCAAAAGTTCTGTTTGCCTTTCTATTTCAAAATTGATGGCTTTTTCCACAAACTTAAATGAATTGATATTTTTCACTTCCACTTTCGTACCTGATAATTTTTCCTCACCTTCTTTATAAAGTGAAATATTGGCTTCACAACGCATATTACCTTTTTCCATGTCGGCATCAGAAATTTCCAAATAGCGACAAATCTGTTGCAATTTTTGACAAAAAATTCGCGCTTCTTCGCCCGTTTCAATGTCTGGTTCCGTCACCAGCTCCATCAGTGGTACTCCCGCCCGATTAAAATCCACTAGAGTATATTCTACTCCTTTTGGATGAATTAATTTTCCCGTGTCTTCTTCGAGATGAATGCGAGTGATCCCAATTTCTTTGTCATTTATTTTCAATTTTCCTTTTTCGCAGAATGGTTGATCATATTGAGAAATTTGATAGCCCTTGGGAATATCCGGATAAAAATAGTTCTTACGATCAAACTTTGAAATTTGACGCAAATTGCAACCCAACGCCAAACCAGCCAACTGAACAAATTCAATTGCTTGAATGTTTGGCACCGGCAGTGTTCCTGGTTGCGCCGTACAAACAGGACAAATATCAATATTTGGCTTTTTTTCAAGCCCCAAACCATTTTTACACTGACAAAACATTTTCGATTTAGTTTTTAGCTCAACATGGATTTCCATGCCGATAACGGGAGTATACTTCATAGGATCGCTAATTTGCACTAATATAGCACAAATATCTCTAATAATTATTTTCTAACTCTTCTCTTATTCTATATTAAAAACTTTTTCTGTCCCATAATAATCTCGCCAATTCTTATTGTAAAACTCAAACATTCGCTCAAGCCTATCTTGAGAAAGTTCTTTAAGTCCAAGTTCCCCCATAAAATCCATAATTTTTTGTTTTGTTTCATCTAATTTTTCTTGCACTTCTGTTTGAATTTCAAATTCTGAAAGATAACCGTATCCTGCATTTTTATCAATCGTAATATAGAAATCATCTTTCCCGTATTCTTCTCTTTCTCGAGACCACTTAGCTTGATAACTAAAACCCGCATCTTCCAAAATTTTGTTTAGCTCGTCCAAGGAAATTTCCACTCCTTCTTCAAACTCCATTCGCAAAATTCCATTCGATGAAGTTGTGTCATCGACAGAAGCTTTGACTACAAAAAAAGCTTCTCCATTCATTTCTCTAGTTCTAAGTGAATGTTCTTTTCCTTCTTCTAATATTTTTTTTAATTTTTCTTTTTTCTCATTATCAAAGAGCGACAAAAGCTTTTCTTCTAATTTAGAAAAATCTCCGTCATTCAAAAAATAATGATTCAGCTGCTTATATTTATTTGATAACTTAATACCTTGCTCAGCTAACTTATCTCTAAGTTTTTGAGCATTTTCTTCTGTCTGTAAAAGACTTTTAATTTCAACTTCGTATTTCATAATTTTTTTATTTTATTAATTCTATAAATTTAAATTTATATTTTCCATTATTAATTTCTTCTTTTTTTAAAATATTCCTAAATTCCGAATAATCTGGAAAAAATGTGTCAGCTTCTGGAGCATCATCTACTAATGTTAAATATAATTTATCCGCCATAGGTAAAGATAACTTATAAATCATTCCGCCACCGATAACAAAAACTTCTTCTTCAACATTTTTATATTTATTCAGAACCGCGAAAAGATCATTGCTAATCTCACAGCCTGGTGCTTGAAAATCTTTGCTCAAACTCACAACAATATTCTTTCTATTAGGCAACGGTTTTCCAATAGATTGAAAAGTTTTTTCACCCATAATCACGGTATGATTAGAAGTAACTTGAACAAAATGTTTCATATCTTCCGGTAAATTCCAAAGTAACTTATTCCGAAAACCTATTTCGCGATTTTTTCCAATCGCACAAATCATTGAAATCATAATTTATTTTTTATTTTTAGCATCTTGAACAAATTTTTTCCAGCTATCTGTAACAATTCCTCCAGTTGGAGAAAGAGGTGCTTTTATAGATTCGTGGGAATCATAATTAATAAGCTCTACTTTATCAGGAGTAAAATCATCAATTTCTTTAATAGATGAATCAATTTTTACTTTAGGAAAATTACGAGGGTCTCTTTCGAGTTGTTCTCTGGCGGCAGCAAAATGATCTTCATAAATATGAACATCACCAAATGTATGAATAAATTCACCTAATTCATATCCGGTTATTTGGGCAATAATCATTGCCAAAAGAGCATAACTGGCGATATTAAAAGGTACTCCAAGAAAAATATCAGCTGTTCTTTGATAAAGTTGTAAGGATAATTTCCCATTATTTACATTAATTTGAAACATATTGTGACAAATTGGGAATCTGCAAGCTTCCTCTTTTAATGCCATATCATATAAATATTCTGGATTCCAAACATTTAGAAGTGCACTATGTGTGCTTTTATCTTTTCTGACATTATCAATCATCCATTGTAGCTGGTCAATTTTTCTTCCATTTTTTGCCGGCCAATTTCTCCACATATCTCCATAAACATGTGGTAAATTTCCATGTTTTTTTGCAAATTCATCATCCTTAGCTATTTTTTCTATAAACTCATCTTTTGTCATTTCTGGCTCCTCGCCCTTTTCCATTTTTTCCATATAAATTCTAAAAGGATAATCATCCCAAATATGGATATTATTATTTACTAAATATTTTATATTAGATTGTCCTGATGCAAACCAATAGAGTTCATACAGAACACCTTTCCAAAAAACTTTTTTTGTTGTTAATAATGGGAAACCCTCATTCAAATCAAAGCGTAACTGTCTACCAAATAAACTATAGGTCTTAACTCCGGTTCCAGCATCAACTTGCTCTGCTCCATGATCAATTAAGTCACGCATTAAATCTAAATATTGATATTCTGGATGTTTTTTATTTTGTTCCATAAAAAATTAAATTAAATTAAATTAACAATTAGGGCAAACGCATGAATTTCCTACATTATCCTCTTTTAAAAGTACTCTGCCTTCATATTTCCTAATTTTTATTCCTCTTTTCTCAGCTAATTCAAGAGATTCATCTTCTTCTTCTTTCTTTTCCCCGCCTGTCTGAATTCTTTCATAACCTTTATAATAAACAATCTCCTTAATTCCAACATTATTGAGCGCTTTCATACAATCATAGCAAGGAGATAAGACGCTATATAAAGTAGCGCCTTTTAATCTTCGACTATCTTGAGCATTTATTATTCCATTAATTTCAGCATGCGCCCCTCGACATCTTTTGAGTTTTTTAGTTTTTGGATCACCATCTATTTTGGCACATCCAACATCAATACAATGATAATCTCCTTCAGTCGGACCGTTATATCCCATAGAAATAATCCTGTGATTATTGTCCACAAAAACACAACCTGTTTCATGAAATTTACAAGCGGCTCTTTTTGAAACCATAATAGCCAAATTTATAAAAGTTTCGTCCCAACTCGTTCTTTTTGTTTTCGGGTTGTTTTTATCTACCATATTTTTATTTATTAATTATTTCTTAAATTAATTTCTGCATCTAATATTTTTTTAAACTCCCCTGGGAGCATCGTCATAATTTGAATATCAGCGAAAATGTTACTCGCATTTTCAATTTTAAACTTTCTAGGAATTATTTGCCAATGCAAATGCTCGATTGATGCACCTGCATTTCTACCTAAATTCAAACCAATATTAAAATCTTTTGTCTTAAATATTTTCCCTAGTTTATTTTTTGTCTTTTCTAAAACTTCAAAAAATTCCGCCTTTTCGTCGCTATTCAGTTCGTTCGTATCTATAATATGTCTTTTGGGAATAAGCATTAAATTTCCATCCATATATGGATACAGGTTGACTAAAACTCTCCAGTATTTCCCCGATAGAAATTTACTTTCTTGTTTTTTTATATTTTTTAAATTACAAAATTCACAAATTTTAATTCTACTTGTTTTTTTTCTGTAAATAGCTCTGCTTGGTTCAAATATTTTCATAAATTATGTTGGTTGGGGAGCTTAAATATTTAAGCTCCCCTATACCCCTTTGCTCCTCTGCACAATTTCAATAATCCGAGAGGTGTGATTTTCTGACATTGGGTCAAGAATAATTACTTGCCCGCAATTTTCTTTTACCCAAACACAATCCTGCCTTCCTTCAATATCAGCTGCTGTGGTTTTAGATCTGATAAAATAATCTGGCCTAATTATTCGTATCAAATCCATAATATCATCTCTTCTTGTGACTAAATCCACACACCCAAATCCAGCCACAACAAATTCTCTATTCTCCTGTTTATTAACTGGCCTCCCTTCTCCTTTTTGTTTTTTTACAAAAATGTCTGAATCAACCCCCACAACAAGAGCATCTCCGTATTTTTTAGCTTCAAGAAAATACTTCAGATGTCCTTCATGAAGGATATCAAACGCCCCAGTTGTTAAACAAATTTTCGCTCCAAGTTTTCTAAAAAAATCCAGCTTATGCTTCAATTCACTTGGGCTTAATATTATTTTTTCTCTTGGACAAAGAATATCCTTCATATTCCCCTCCTCATATTCCATTGGTTAAAGTGAAAAAATAAAGAGAACTCTTTATTCATATTATCACCTAAAAAAATGTTCGTCAAAAAAAAGCAAATTTGACATTTGCCTTAATTTATTCTTTATTATTTTAATGCTTTACCCACTTTTTTTAGCTTTTGCTTAGCTAGAATTAGTGAGTTTTTATCTTTTTTATCATTTTATCCACTTGCGCCTTGAGTTCTTCGGCTGTACCGTTGTTATTCATTTTGAATTCTGCGCTTCTTCCAATTTCATGAATAGAAACTTCGGTAAGCTTGCCTTCCTCTTCAAGAAATTGCTCGAAAGTAGTTTTATCCTCTCCATCTTTTTCTTTTCTTTTTTTCGTTCGCGCGTAACGCAATTTCAAATCAGCAGTCACATAAACTAAAAAGAAATTCCTTTTGTATTTTTTGCGAAAAGGTTCGACATCGCCGTGCATTCTGATTCCATCGGCAATAATAATATCTGATCCATTTTTTTCCATATCCGTTATCAAAGAATCGATAATGATTGACGGACCATAACCTTCCTTGAGCACTAATGCAAGTTTCACTAAATTATCCCGAGTGACAGGAACATGTAAATCCTCCAAAGTGCGCCGCAGAATCTTGGAAGTTCCATAATGAATCGCGCCATATTTTTCAATCAGATAATCCGAAACAGTACCTTTCCCAGAACCTTTTTCTCCTATAAGCCCTATAACTATTTTGCTTGACATAATTGTGAACCTACAAAAATACAAATTTTTACAAAATTACGAAATTACAAAATTCTACTTTTTTGTACTTTTGTATTTTTGTATGTTTTTGTAATTTTGTAGTGGATAAAAACACCTAATAATTCTATCAGTTTTATTGTTTTTCGTCAATACAAAAAGCACTAAATAGTGCCCTTTGTTCTAAATACTAGATACTAATTCTCAATCCTACCCCCATCGTTGAACAAATAGTTATTCCTGAAATTAGTTTCCCTTTAAGAGTTGCTGGTTTAGATTTTTCGATATTAGATATTAGAATTTTAATATTTTCAATTAATTTTGCATCCTCAAAAGAAACTTTTCCCACAGTCTGATGAATGTTACCTCCATCATCATTCTTGAAAGCTGCCTTGCCTTTTTTGAGAGCCAAGACCGTTTCCTTAATTTTAGTGGTTACGGTTTCAGTTTTTGGATTTGGCATCAAACCTTTTGGCCCAAGAATTTTGGCCACAGGCGCCAACTTTGGCATCATTTCGGGAGTAGCCACAAGAATATCAAATTTATCTTTACCGGAAAAAGCTTTACCGGATTTTATCTTTTCGATAAATTCTTCGCCTTCGACAATGTCCGCACCAGCCTCTTTGGCATCTTTAGCATGCGTTGAAGTGATCACCGCGATTATTTTTGATTTTCCTGTTCCGTGCGGAAGCTCCACCGTGCCACGAATTTGCTGATCACCTTTTTTTGTGTCAACATTAGTCTTTATGTGAATTTCAATTGACTCATCAAACTTAGCAATTTTATTTTCTTTCACAATCTTTACCGCTTCTTCCAAAGAATAAACTTTATTGCGGTCAATTTTCTCTTCTACTGCTCGATATTTTTTACTTCTTTTCATATAGTTTTCTGTGGTAATAATGAATCTTTTTTAAAACAGTTAGATTCTCCCACTTAATTAATATTTATAACCCTACAAAAATACAAATTTTTACAAAAGTACAAAATTACGAAATTCTAATTTTTTGTACTTTTGTATTTTTGTATGTTTTTGTAATTTTGTAGGAGCTTATTCAATTTTTATCCCCATACTCCTCGCCGTTCCAGCAATTATTTTTTCTGCGCCTTCGATTGTCACGGCATTTAGATCAGGCATTTTCTTTTCCGCTATTTCTCGCAGTTTCGCTTTGGAAATTGTTCCCACTTTATCTTTCAAAGGATTGCCCGCCCCTTTTTCAATGCCAGCCGCTTTTCGCAAAAGATCCGAAGCTGGAGGAGTTTTCAAAACAAAACTAAATGTTCGATCTTCAAAAACCGTAATTTCTGCTGGAATAATATCGCCCATTTTGTCTTTGGTCGCTTCATTAAACTTAACACAAAATTCTTGGATATTTAATCCGTGTTGACCTAACGCTGGCCCAACTGGAGGCGCCGGATTAGCTTTACCCGCTTGAATTTGAAGCTTGATAACTGTCTTAATTTTCTTTGCCATTTTATTTGCACAGAGCTACACAGAATCCTACAGAATGACACAGAATTTTTCTGTGTTGTTCTGCTATTTTCTGTATTTTTCTGTTATATCTTGTTTATTTGCAAAAAGTCCAACTCGACCGGCGTTTCCCGTCCGAAAATAGAAACTAACACTTTGATTCGGCCTTTTTGTTCATCGACTTCATCCACTTTGCCATCAAATTCCTTAAATGGTCCATCAATAATCTTAACCGAGTCGCCTGATTTGACATCAATTTTATATTTCGGTTCCGCCACACCCATTCTTTTCTTGAGCGTTTCAATTTCCCGCGGATCAACAGGCGTAGGTGTTGTTCCTAGTCCGATAAAACCCGTAACATTTGGCGTGTTTCGAACTACATACCAAGAAGCATCCGTGACTATCATATCTACCAAAACATACCCTGGGTATATTTTTTCTTCTACCACTGTTCTTTTTCCCGCTTTAATTTTAATTTTCTTTTCAATCGGCACCATCACATCAAAAATTAAATCCTGCATATCCATTGATTCAATTCTTTGACGCAAATTTCTTGATACATTATCTTCATAGCCAGAGTAAGTATGTAATACATACCAAGCTCGGCCATGATGTTGAGATTGTTTTGCCATAATTGTATAATTATTTTAAAATAAATATCTTAAGTAAATACCCAAAAAAATAATCCAGTCCACCTAAAAACGCCGCCACCGCCAAACTAATACCAACTACAATTATTGTATAGTTGATTGTTTTTTTGCGTGTTGGCCAATTAACTTTTGTCAGTTCCACCTTGGCATCTTTCAAAAAATTTAATATCTTGTTCATAATTAGGGTCTTTTAAAAGCCCCTCCGGGCTTTCTTTATTGACTTGATTATATATTATGTATATACTCTTGTCAATACTGTTTTTTTGCTTTACAATAAAATATAGTTTTGAAAATTTGGGCCCTTAGCTCATTTGGTAGAGCACCTGCTTTGCAAGCAGGGGGTGATCGGTTCGAGCCCGATAGGGTCCACATAAAATCTGAGGGGTGATCCCGCTTAAAGCGGGATAGGGTCCACATGCGGGCGATTAGCTCAGTTGGTTAGAGCGCGTCACTGATAATGACGAGGTCTCAAGTTCGAATCTTGAATCGCCCACAAATAAAAACTCCCGGATAGGAGTTTTTTTATTTCAATTTTCCCACCACCTCCTTAAATTTATCCCCTCGATCAAATTCATTAATGAATAATCCAAAGCTGGCCGAACCAGGAGAAAGCAAAATTATATCGCCTTTTTCCGCCACCGACCTTGCCAATTCCACCGCTTTTTCCATTGATTCAACTATTCTAAGATTTTCTGCATCTAGACAACTATCATTTTTTTTCATTTCTGTAATTATTTTTTCCGTCGCCACACCTTTCAAAAAAACCACGCCTTTTACCTTCTTACAAATAATTTTAGAAAATTCAGTCATATCTAAATTTTTATCTGAACCTCCAGCTATTAGAATTATTGGCTCCGAGAAAGATTTAAGCGCAGAAATTCCCGCTTCCGGAGTGGTTGCTGCCGTATCATTTATATATTTTATTCCATCTAATTCTCGCACCAATTCCAGCCGATGTGCTATTCCAGAAAATTCTTTAATGGCTTTTTGAATTATTTCTATTTTTATTCCGATAGCCAAAGAAACAGCCGAGGCGGCCATAATATTTTCCAAATTATGCTCGCCTTTTATTTTTATTTCGCTTACCTCTACAATCTTTTTTTCATCCATTCCGTCATTGAAATAAATCACACCCTTGTCCAGATAAACCGCTCTGCCTTCTGAAATTTTATTTTTTGAAAACTTAATCAATTTTGATTTTATCTCTCCTTCAAATTTTTTGATCAATTCATTATCATTATTTATCACACAACTATTTTCATTTTTCTGATAAAGAAAAATATTTTTTTTATCCGTAATATATTCATCCATTGATTTATAATAATTCAAATGATCTGGATAAATGTTGGTAATTAACGCCGTTTCTGGACTAATTTTATTTTTTCCCAAAGCAGATAATCGCCAGCTGGAAAGCTCAAAAACAACAGCTGAATCTTTTTTAAGCTCTTTGAGTTTATCCAATACAGAAGTTTGACCAATGCCGACTTTGATTGGATTTTTTCCGGCTAAACGCAAAATTTCATAAATCAAAGTGGCGGTAGTTGTTTTTCCCTTGGTGCCCGTAACACCGATTATTGGATTTTTACATAATTTGAAAAAAAGACTGGAATCAATTTCCACTGGAATTTTATTTTCCAACGCCAACTTTATTTGCTTATTGTTCCATGGCGCACTTGGATTTTTTATTACCATATCAGCACTAAGAAAATCTTCCGGACGATGTTGTTGAAAAACATAAGAAATATTTTTCAAATCTTTTAATTTCTCAAGCGAAGAGGCTAATTCTTCCTTGGATTTCAAATCCGTTACCGTAATTTTCGCTCCCACTTCAAATAAAAAACGGACGGTTCCCACACCGCCTCCATGAAGACCCAAACCCATAACTGTAATTCGCTTGTTTTTTAGATCAATGATATCCATTTCCTATATATTTTCCATTAAATTAAGTTACTGTTATTTAATTTTTAGTTTTTAATTAGAAATTTTTAATGAATTTTTAATATTAAAAATTTCAAATTAACTAAAAATTACAAAATTTCAAATTAAAAATTTTCTTTACCGCCTTATTACTTTCCCATTCCTCATCCCCATATATTTCCCTTCCTGAATAACCATTTTACCATTTACCAAAGAATAATCAACTCCTTGTGAATATTGGTATGGTCGTTCCTTATCGGCTGGAGCAGAAATTTTATTTTTATCTAAAACTAAAACATCAGCGAAAAATCCTTTTGCCAGTTTTCCTCTTTTGACAACTCCAAATTTTTCTGCCGGAAACGAGGTCATTTTTCGAATAGCTTCTTCAAAAGAAATTATTTTTTCCTCTAAAACATATTTTTCCAAAACTTTGATGTATGTGCCAAATGATCTTGGATGAACCAGCTCTCCAGTTTTTGCATGATTCAAGCTGTACCCAGCTCCGTTGGACGCAATCATTGAAAGCGGATGAGCAATTGCCATTCTCACATTTTCTTCACTTAAAATTTCCATGGAAGTTATTACTCGACCTTCTGAAGCAATTAAAACATCAATAATCGCTTCTTCCACTGTTTTATTTTGCGAAATTGCAATTTCCGTTATTTTTCGGCTTGTCAAAGTTTTATCCATCAGGCTGGATGCAATTTCAATTTTTTCATATTCAAAACCGGATTTTTTCATTTCTGTTATAACTTTTATCCGAATAGCTGGGTCTTTTAGACGATGAAGCATTATTTTTCTCCCGCCTTCCGCTACCCAACTTGGAAGCATTGCATACAATACCGAACCGGTATTGGTATAAGGATACACATCAAAAGAGATATCTATTCCAGATTTTTTAGCTAAGGAAATATGTTCCAAAACTTCATTCATTTTTTTCCAATTCTCTTTTCCCATTATCTTGAGATGAGCGATATGTAGTTTCATCTTGACTTCTCGGCCAATTTTAATCGCCTCTTCGACCGATTCAATAACTTCTCTGGCTTCATCGCGAATATGCGTTACATAAACTCCGTCATATTTTTTAACAATATTAGCGAGATTCATCAGCTCCTCACTTGTCGCTAGTCGAGCATGAGTGTAAACAAGACCCGTAGAAAGTCCGAGCGCACCTGCCTGCAAAGAATCCTGAAATGTTTTTTCAATAAATTTTATTTCTTTTGGATTAAGCGAACGCAATTCGTTTTTCAATATCCCTCGCCGTAAATTTTCATGACCCACTAATGTTGCAAAATTAACTGATATTTTTTTAACCTCCATTATTTTTAGAAATTCTTTCATGGACAACCAGCTAAAATTTATATTTCTAAGATCTACCCATTTTTGAATTGATTCAATGGTCAGAGGAGTTGCGAGTGGTGCCAGCGAAGATCCGCAGGCTCCGCCGATAATCGTGGTAATGCCTTGATAGGCCAGACTTTCCAAATCAGGATTCAAAAATATCTGCCAAAAAGTATCGCTATGATTATTCACATCCACAAACCCCGGACAAACAATTTTTCCCATGGCATCAATTTCAATTTCTCCCTTTTCATTATGCAATTCGCCAATCTTTATAATCTTATCTTCTTTGATCGCAACATCTGCAAAAAACCCCAGCTTCCCCGTGCCATCAATTATCTTTCCGTTTTTAATTAAAATGTCGTACATAGATTTTCTATTATCCTTCTCTCCCTTAGGGAGAGATGTCTCAATGTACTCATCGAGACAGAGAGGGATAAGACCTCACAAAAATTTTAATAATTTTATTTTATATTTCTTCAACTCTTATAGATATTATACCATTTTTTTCAAATATTGGAAATCTTCTTCTTTTCAAAATAGAGCTTTGTTATTTTATTTGCCAATTTATATGTATTTCCATGCAAAAGTAAACCCAAATAAGAAGCAACTGCTTCTGGCGTGGTATTTTTCTTAATTTTTTTTATCATCCTTCTTTTTGTGCTTGTCCGTAAAATTCTATGTTTCGAAAAATTCACCCAGCCAAGAAAATCAACGCCCGAAGATAGCGTATTTATGCTAACTTTATCCGGATGGAGAGAAAGTTTGAGTTTATTTTCCAAAAATTTAGAAATTTCAGAGATAAGATCTTCTAAATAATTTTTGTTTTCGTGAAAAATCACAAAGTCATCAGCGTAGCGGATATAATATTTCGTTTTTAATTCTCTTTTCGCATATTGATCAAATTCATTCATATAAATATTCACCAGAAGCTGGCTAGTTAAATTGCCCAGCGGAAGACCTTTAATCCCCTCTCCTTTACAAGGAGAGGGCTGGGGCGAGGTAAAACTATCAATAACTTGCGTCATAAGCCATAAAACATTTTCATCCACGATATTTTTGGCTAAAATATTTTTGAGAACTTGGTGATCAATATTGGCGAAAAATTTTCTGATGTCGCATTTCAAAATCCAACAAGTTTGAGTATTATTTTTTGAAACTTTTAGGCTAAAATATCGAAAACGATTTATCGCTTTATGCGTGCCTTTTTTGATTCGGCAAGAATAAGAATCAAAAATGAATTTCTCCTCAAAATATGGGTATACAATCCGATAAATAGCGTGATGTACTAGTCGATCACGAACACTGGCCTTATGAATATCTCTCGGTTTTGGATCGCTAATTTTGAAAGCTTGATATCCACCGTGTTGATAAGTTCTTTCTTTGAGTTCTTTATGAAGCGCGAAAATATTGTCCATAAAATTCAAAGAAAATTCTGCCACATCTTTACGTTTTCTTTTTCCACACAAAAATTCTTGCCACGAAATTAGCAAATTTTCAAAAGAGATGATATCATCATAAATATGGAAAAGCCTTTTACTCTCTCTCTCTCTCTCGAATAATGCTTCGATTTTGCAAAGAATCAAAGAGGGATATTTGATTTGGATTAATATTGTTCCTCATATACAGAAAAATGCGCGCTACACCATCGGCGCAAGAATTGAAAATAAACTTCTTGATTTATTAGAACTTGGCTATATCACTTATTTTTCCAAAAAAGAAGAAAAGATTGAAAAAATTTCTGAATGTATTTTCCTTTTGGACAAACTTAAGTTCATCATTTCCGTAGCATGGGACGCAAAACTGATTTCTCATAAACAATACGAAGAAATTGCACTCAAACTTGAAGAAGTTGGCAGGATGTTATGGGGCTGGAAAAATAAACTGGAAAATTCGCCAAAGAAAAACCGCACTTTTGAATAATGCGGAAAAGAAAATACTTTCGGAGGCGAAAGACAATCTCATTGTCAGCATTCCACTTGTTGTCAGGCTTCGCCCAATTGTCATTCAGCCACGACTTGCCGTCATCGTTGCGATTCACATTGAACACGTTCGGATAGCCGTCAGAGTCGGTTTTGTATGCCATGCCATCTATTCCACTGCCTACTCAATTCGCTATTTGGCAAAAGGAGCAACGCTGTATTTTATTTGGAATCTAAAATCCACCAGCACAGCACACCAAATTTTTTCTTTTTAGAAAACTTGACGCAAATCCTCCGCGGAAAGTCTTGACCGTCCGCGCTCTCAATTTGCGCTTGCGAGAAAGGTCTCGAAAAGTCGTAACCGTTCGATGCAACCAATCCAAATTAATGATACCAAAAAATTCGCGCGAAAGAAAGTGTCAAAGTAATAAAGTTTCAAAGTTTCAATCCGCCAACTGGCGGATCAAAAATTCAAAAAATTTAAGTTTCAAATTTGCGGAGGCGAAAGACAACCCCAATGCCAGCACCCCACTCGCCGTCAGGCCGCGCCCAACGGTCACCCAGCCACGACTCGCCGCCATCGCCGCGACCCACACGGAACACGCTCGGATAGCCGTCAGAGCCGGCTATTTGTTTCATCGCAATCCAAAAATATTCTCTTCTTGGTTGTTCTTTTTGAAAAATTTTCTCATAATCCAATCTGATTGTTGGTCCTGTTTCTGGTGGACACAGTTCCAAGCCTAGTTTTTCGGCTTTTTCATAAATTTCTTGCACAGTTGCTCCATTAGGAAAACCGAGATCTCCTACTTTTATTTTAACGAAACTGGATTGTTCTTTTTTTTCTTGCACAAAAAATTCTGGTTTTTTTAGCATACTTTCAGCATAATCAGAAGTGTATATTTTTTCATCTCCCTCTGCTTTTTTTCTTTTTTCCAATTCACTTTCAATTTCTGGTTTTGTTCTTCCTCCTAGTTCCATCTCAAATTTTTCTATTTTACCTTCAGGAAATGAGGTATAAATATTTTCAATGTTATATTTTTGAATTGATTCGAAAATTTCTGATTTTAGTTCTCCAATATATGCCTTGGTATTTTCATTGATGTCTTCTGGTTTATTGGCGATTTGATTGGATTCACATTCAAGAATGATTGATGCGTCTTTTTGGATATTTGGTTTTCTTTGCTCCCTAATCTCTTTTATTCTTGGGTCTTCATTATATCCAAAACCTTGAATTTTATCATCTATTTCATAAAGAAAAACTAATTCTTCCTTGGTTAATTCTTGATTAGATTTGGTTTTCTTTTCAATTTCAGTCAGTTGTTTCATATCAGCAGAAGTTTTTTTGTATTTTTCTTTACCAGGAAGTTCATCCATTTTCTTTTCGGCAATGTCAATCATATTGCTTTCAAGATTTTGTTGATTATCAGAAACACCACGAGTTTCAAAAATTTGATTGTCTTGCATTCTGATGGCAATTCTCGGAATAGTTGGTTTGCCTTGTTTGTCGAGAGTGTAATAAACATAAAAATCTCCGCCTTGCAGTTGAGTTTCGGCAGTGGCAAAACCTTTCGTGCACCAAGCTGTACCTTTGTTTTGCAAGCTTACCCAAAGAGCGGTGGGATCAGTATCTTTTTGATATTTCACCCACTTGCCTTCGGTAATCTCTCGCATTTCGGGAGTAATTTCGCCAGCTTGCTTGATTCCTTCTTTATATTGCTTGGCAAAAGAAAGTTTGGCAAATTTTTCAGCTTTTTCCTTGGTGATTTGTTGATCTTCGGGAGTTTGATTAGCTTGTTGGGCTTTTTTTAGTCTTTCCAAAATTATTGGATCTTTTTCCGCTTCAATGATATCTCGGATGTAAGCCAAAGCTCCTCGATCAATATCAGGAAAAAGTTTAGCTGTACCTTGAGAACGATTAGGGAATTCTCCTTTGTCTTTATCATAATCGCCAAGACCTAAAATGCTACGAAAAGCATAGTAACGAAACCAAGTCGGATATGATTCGTTAGCATCAGTGAGATAAGTTATCCAATTATCTAATGATTTTTCCAAATCACTAACTGCAATATTGCCTCTTTGTTCAATTTCATCTTCGCCATAATGCGCGTCAATTCCCAATTCTCTGGCCGCTCGCTCTTCCACTCTAACGGCACCCTCCGCCATTTTTTCTTTATTTTGTCTTACATATTTATTCAGGAGCATTTCTCGCAGAAGAAAAAGAGCTCGTGGGCGTTGCTCTCCGTCAAGCATTTTTCTTTTTTGTTTCTTTTCCGAATCGATGACTAAGTTTTCCAAACGATTCAGATAATTTTGGATTTGGTCATCTGGATTGTTGGGAATTTTTTCATCAGGGTGCTTAGCCGCCGCCTTGACTTCTTTAGCATTGTGAAGATTGAATTTTTGTTTGAGAAAATTGGGGTTTTCCATAAAGTAAATGTTAATCCATTACAAATTTCATAATAAAAAAATATTTTATTTTTTTATTTTTTTGCGATTATTATTTTTCAAAAAATTCTTTTTTGACACAATTGATCTTTTGAGCTTTCTCTCTATTTGCGCTCGGGCTGAACCGGCAATTTGTCCGCCAACCCTAGCGTCATCTTTGAGCCTTGGCACGCCTTTAGAATCATTAGTGCGATGAATTTCAGTCGTGGTGCGTTCTCCTAGCATAGTCAAGATCAATTCAAAATCATCCATATGATCACGCAAATTTTCTCTTTTCAGCCCTTTGTGCTTCTTGTATTCCGATGGCGTAATTCCAAAAGTCGCCCGTGTTATTTCCGCCGTTAAAATTTCATAATCTTTTTGCTCTCGCGCTCCGCGTTTTTGCCATTCGTCCGTCAATTCTTCTCGCACCGCAATCCCGCGCATTCTTTTTTCGATCCAATCGTCAGGATAGCCTTTGAGTTTGTATAATATTTTTGTTCTTTTGGTTGCCAATTCTGGATCTTCAATTTCCTGAATTCTTTCATAACCGACCCGAGCCAGCCAACGCTTCATTGGTTCAGCTTTTGGAGAAGGAATAGACTGAATAATCCTAAACATTCCTTCAGTATTAGCACAATCAGCTTCTCGCATCTTGCCATCAGGAGCCTCTAGCTTCAACCCGTGACAAAATGTCACGACTTCACTTCCTTCTTCTATTAGTCGTTGTTTTAACTTTCTCCAATAAGCTCCCGCATCTACACTCCCCGTTAATACGCCCACGATATCCACCACTGAAAACCACCATTCTTTTTGAAAAATAATTTTCCTAATCTTCTTGCCTCTAAAAATAGCAATTTGACTATCATTTTCAATATTATTTTTTTCTTTTTTCATTTTTTTATAATAACATTTTTTACAATGATATTATATCACTATATTCAATTTTAGCAAGTCTTGAGTTGTGGATAACTTTTTATTTTGTGATAAACTCTGCCATTTCAACCAATCGATTGGAATATCCCCATTCATTATCATACCAACCGACAACTTTTACTAAATTTCCATTGGCCATAGTAAGAGGCAAATCCACAATGGCGCTGTTAGGATTGCCTTTGAAATCCATTGAGACAAGATCTTCTTCACTCACTGCTAAAATATTTTTTAGACCATTCTTCGAGGCCTCTTTGAAAGCTTGGTTAATTTCCTCCTTAGTCGCTTCTTTTTTGAGATTGCAAATAAAATCAACAATTGAAACTACGGGCGTTGGCACGCGTAACGATATCCCGTCTAAATTCCCCACTAGGTGTTTTATAACCTTTCCTACAGTTTTCGCTGCACCAGTCGTGGTTGGAATAATATTAAGCGCTGCCGCTCGAGCGCGCCGCAAATCTTTGTGAGGCAAATCTTGCAACCTTTGATCATTAGTATAGGAATGCGTGGTTGTCATAAAACCTTTTTCTACTCCAAAATTATCATCGAGCACTTTTATCATCGGCGCCAAACAATTAGTGGTGCAAGATCCATTGGAAATAATTTCCTCATTTTTATATTCCTGTTTATTGATGCCTAGAATATAAACTGGCGTATCATCTTTGGCCGGCGCACTAAGAACAACTTTTTTTGCTCCCGCCGAAAGATGTTTTTGCGCCTTTTCGTGCGTATCAAAAACTCCACTGCATTCCAAAACCACATCCACCCCCAAATCTTTCCAGGGTAACTTTGTTGGATCAGGCTCCATAAAATATTTTATCCGCGTTCCATCTACAATAAGTTCTGAATTTTCTTCATCCACGGAAATTTCTTTTTCATAAATACCATAGGAAGAATCGTATTTCAAAAGATGCGCCACAGTTTTGAGATCCGTCAAATCATTTATCGCCACAATTTCCACATCATCTTTGGAAAAAGCGATTTTGAAACTTGGTCGGCCAATCCGGCCAAAACCGTTGATTGCAAGCTTAATCATAATTCATGAAACATGAAGCATGAAACATATAGCATAAAAATTTATGAAATTCTTGCCTTTTGTTGCATGTTACATGTTGTATGTTACATGTTATATGTCTTTATTATACCTCAACCTCCGTTATTTTCCAATTCTCTCCCGCTACTTTTTTGATATTGAATTTAACCTCCGAAAATTCAGTGTTTTTTGCAATACTTTGCAATCCAAACTGTAAATTTTCCAGTGATATGTCTTCGGTATGTTCCTCAAATCCATCATGCGCCAAAGCGATTGTCCCGATCTCCACATTCACACTGCGAATCTGCCCAAGTTTTTTTTCTTGAGAAATTCTTTTCAATTCATCAATTATTTCTTTAGCTAAAATAAAGTCATGCACGATATTCAAATTGTCGCTAATGTTTAAACGAATTTACTCGAATAATTCGCATCCATTCGTTTTCCCATTCGTGATTATTAGGATTTCCAAAGTCCATGCACATTACAATAAGCCCTAGCTTCAATGCGTTCCGCTTCCAGACAAAATTCAGCCGATGGTTCTTGACTAGGTTCAAGATGCTTTCTGTAGACTCGATGCTCCGTGATTACTTCAATCCATTCGATATAATGAGCTGACTCCATCGGATGAGCAATTTTTCCTACACTCACAATCACGCCGATGGCCGTTTTTTCAATTATGGGCACATGTTTTTCCATTCCTTCATCTTCCGTTTTTTCTTGTTTAAGTTCCATCGGTTGTCCACAACAAACCAACTCACCTATTCCAGTATGAGTCATCTCTACAATGTTCCCGCAAACATTGCATTTATAAATTTGATTAAGTTCTGTCATAATCATGTAGCATGAAACATGTAGCATACAACAAGCTACACAATTCATACAATATTAAATTATTAAAAAATTGTTTCATGTTATATGTTACATGAATTAGTGTACTGCACATGATATACACGGATCATACGCTCGAATAAAAGCCCGCAATTTTCTTTCCCTATCTTTATTTTTTAATTTCATAACACTCGGAATATATTGAGCAATATCATTTTCTAAATTTGACAAAAATTGGGCCGTTGGCGTAATAATATTAACATTTTTAACATAGCCCTTGGCATCGATTTCTGTGTGATAATACAGTGTCCCTCTGGGCGCTTCCACCGCGGCTGCTCCCACTCCTTCTTTTATCTCATACGGTTTTGTCAAAACATTTTCCATATTAGAATGAAGGATTTGTTTGATCAGAAGCGATGACTCTTCAATAACATGAATTACCTCCACCATTTGAAATAAAATATTGTTAAACGGATTATAATTAGGAAATTTCAATTCCAAACTTTCTAAATATCGGTGTGCCGACGGTCGCAATTTATTTTTGTTCAAATTGACTCGGGCAATTGCTCCGACCATATAACTTTTTTCATTATGCTCCACTCTTTTTATCACTTCTTTTTGTTTTTGCAATTCATGAAAATTATTTTCAAAACTGCTAACAGGAATATGCAAACCGAAATTGGAAACAACATCTCCATCATAAATCGCATATTTGCCGGATTTCAAAAGACCCACATATTCAGTTTTCCGCCAAAAATCTGGCAGGATTATTTTTTTGAAAAATTTTCCCAAATCAATGGCGTCTTCTAAAATTTCTCCGGAAGAAAAAACCAATTTTTTCAATTCGGAAACATCAGGAATTTTTTTGAATCCGCCCACTTCATTGGTCAAGGGGTGAATCACTCTTCCGCCAATCGCTCGCACTATTTCCATTCCATACTCCCTGATTCTGATGGCTTTTTTTGTTTCCTGCGGATATTTTTCCGTCAATTTCAAATCATTATCAATATTAAAAAAATCCGCCAGCGACAAAAAGAAAAGATGCAGTGCGTGCGAATGAATAATCTGCCCCAGTTCCATTATCTCACGAAGTTTTTCTGTTTCTTCACTCACTTTGATACCAAAAGCATTTTCGATAGATTTTATCGCAGTCAAATTATGCACTACAGGACAAATTCCACAAATCCTTTGGGCAATCACGGGCATATCCGAAAAATGCCGGCCGATCAAAACTCCTTCGATCAAGCGGATTCCTTCCTGCACTTCCAGTTTGGAAGATTTCACATCACCACGCATTACGCTCGCCATAAAACCAGCATGCCCTTCCATTTTCGCTATGTGATTAATCTTAATATTCATAACTCTACGAATTACGAAATCATACGAATGTACGAATTCTTAATTATTTTATATTTACAATTCTTTTAAACTTTACACCTTTTCTTGTAAAATTGATAAGCAACCCAAGTTTCAGATTAGTCGCTTTCAAATAAGCATAAACTTGATTAATATTTTGTTTTGAAAAATTTTCTCCCTGTTTTAATTCAATGACTATTTTTTCTTCATAAATAAAATCAAAAATGTATATTCCCAAATCCTTATCTCCTAATTTTACTTTGCATCTTAATTGCTCTTTAAATTTTTTATTTTTCTTTCTAAATATTTCTGCAGCAGCCTTTTCATAAAAAATTTCTTTATGCCCATAACCAACCTTATCCCAAACATCATACATAATCCCCACAATTTCAAAAACTTCCTGTGGATATAATATGTCTTTTTTAATTTTATATTTATTTTCGTACATTCGTAAATTTTCGTAATTCGTAGGGATGCTACTTTGTTTTTTCTTCTATACTATCTCTTAACCCGTATATCTCTGAAACATTTTCAAATTCTTCATCTGTCATCATATTTTTCAATGTCGCTCGCATAGCCGAAACATTGCCCTTTGGTCGAAGTCCGCGACAACCTTGACACATCATGCCAGCGCTAGGACAAACTGCATTGCAACCACCCAAAATCATTGGACCAAAACATGGTTTTTTATCCAATAGCAAACATTGATTTCCGGCTTTTTTACATTCCACACAAACCGGCTGATCGAGGATAATTGGAATTTTGCCGTTTAATAATTCCGGCACATATCGCAAAAATTCTTCCGGATTTATTGGGCAACCAGGTAAAGAAAAATCAACTTTCACAAAATTATCAATTTCTTTTATCTCTGGATTGGACACGCCTGCAATATATTTATAGACATGCTTAATCGTATTGGTTTTTTCTTGATAATTTTTTATTTCTGGTATTCCGCCCATGGCCGCACAATTTCCCATGGCTACTAAAATTCGACTTCTTTTTCTGGCTTCTTTCAAAGTTTTTATATTATCTTTTGTTACGGGATTTCCCTCCACTAAAACTAAATCGAGTTTTTTTCCCAAATCTTCTTCATCTTCAATCAAACGAAAATCCACCATTTCTACCGAATTGGCGAAATCCAAAAATCTTTGCCCTAAATCCAAAAGAGCAAACTGACAACCCTCGCAAGATGTCAAACTCACAATCGCAATTTTTGGTTTCCTGTGAGCCGACGAGGCAGGTTTATTTTTTTCACTCTTTACTTTTCGCACTTTTATTTTAACACTTTTTTCTATATTTCTTTTTTGTATTTTTTTTTCTGACATAAATAATTTTAAAAGTTTTATTTCGCTAAACAAATTATACCACATTTCCCTTCATTGACAAAGAAACTTTCTCCATACACAATGAGTTTATATTCCCCCTATACTAACTTTATAACTTTTAAACTATATAACTAAATTTTATGTCGCTAAAAATTGGCACACTCAAAGCACAACCCAACATTATTTTGAGAATAAGGTAGTCCCTTTTGAGTTCCAGTTAGATCTTCCGGCTCCGAATTGGCAAACTATTCCACATACCCACAGCGTAAAAAGAGAAGTAGTAAATTAACCAACTATAAAGACGGATCTAATTTGGGGATCCGTCTTTTTATTTGTAGTGTTTTAGTCTTATTTTTACTATTAATGCTTTCTTTTATTTATTAGCGTTTTTTATGGCCTTTTTTATCTTTTTTAGAATTGCTTTCTGGACATAGCTCACGCAAGCTCCTTGATTCTTAAATGAAGGATTGTTGAAAGTTTTCCATCCTTTTTTTGCACATTGATTCAATTTAGTCGGAGGACCAACAAGAATAGGTTTTGAAGTTAAACTAAAATCGTCAAAGCTTCCGCCAGCATTTCCACTACTAATCCCAGATAGTCCAGTTCTATTAGGAGTAACAACTGTATGCGTTGCAATATATTCGTCATCTAAGTATATCGCCAATTCTCCAGTAATACTATTGGCATCAATTTTTAAATCTTGCCACTTTCTTTCGCTAAATATAGTTGGATAATCGCCATAGTAAAAGTTGCCGTCGATTACCTCCATAACACGAAAACCTATGCCGTAAGGGTAAAATACATCCACCCAATTTTTATCGTCTTGGTACCAAACTGTAATTCCTGCATAACCATTATCATGCCATAGAACTTTTGCTTCAACGGATTGGCTAGACATAGGCTGGTTATCTAAAAGAAATTTATAATGATCCCCTCCATTATCTTGCTTTACGATTCCATCTTCAACTCTCCAATTTCCAAAATCACTGCGTCCAGGATATGGGCTATGAGCCGACCACCCATCAGCATTTCCATCATTGAAATCATCAAAAAATGTACTTGCCTCACAATGATTAGCCAAACCAACAAACAGCATGATACCTAGGAGCATAAATATTTTTTTCATATTTTTTTAATTTAATTTTTAATTTAATTTTAAGCGTTTGAGGTAGTTTAGCACCTTCGACCTTTAATAAAAATAACTAGCCCATTTTCAAATTAATTATCTTGTATTTCATCTATCTGTGATTCATTTAATTTCCAAAGTCCATCTTCACGAATCAATTTCCATTGACCTTCAAATTCCTTAGTTATAAAAGTATAAAATTCTTCTCCAAAATCAGTTGCAAGAAGTGAAGCAAAGACTGTATTTTCATTAGGTGTTAATTCTACTTTTTTTAATGTGATAAAATAAGTGTTATCGAATCCTTCTTTCCAGTTTTCAAATGGAATTTTTTTCTTGCGATCTATCGAATAAAAATCATAAGCTTCCTCTAGCATACCAGCACCAAGAGCATCATAATATCTGGCCACAACCTCTGCTTGATCGCTAGGATAGTTTTTTTCTATTTCCTCTCTGGAAGCTAACTTGCTTTTCTCCAGCATCTTTGCAACGCGTGCTTCAATCTGATTAGCTCTTATGGCGAATCCGATATTTTGAGCATTTCGCAAAGAAGAAGTATTAATACCGACAACTTTTCCACATCCGTCTAGCAATGGACCACCCGAATTACCAGGGTTAATTGCGGCATCCATTTGAATATATTGATTACTATTAAAATCATCCAGTGTTAAGGCAGAAACAATTCCTCTGGTTATTGAAATATTTTTTCTACCACTAGGAAAACCTACGGCATAGACTTCATCTAATTGTTTTATAGGATTTTTTCTCCACCCCAATTCTTTTGTCCCTTCTATTCCCTTGACCTCCAAGATAGCAAGATCCATAACCGTATCCGTAGCAACTACTCGAACATCAGAAGTATGCCCATTATAACCACTTATACTAAGATCTTTATTGAAACTAACCACATGATTATTTGTCAGTACCATATTAGGGGAGATAAAAAATCCACTGCCACTGCCTTCACTGCCCTCAATCAAAACAACCCCCTTAACTGCCCTATTAACACTTTCCTTGCTACAAAAAAAGGCTGATTCAATTCTGATTTTCTGATATAAGAACACCACAATCACTACTAAAATAATCAAAAAAATAGCACCGATCTTTTTGAAATCCCATCGCTGATTTTTTCTACGCAATAGATTGATTATTTTTCTAAAAACTGGAATATTAAGATTTGGCCAAATGCTTTTCTCATCATCATCTAAGTCTTTTTTTCCAATAATTAATTTATAGGAAATGTTTGCAACAATTGAAATCATTAACCCCATTAAAATAGCCATTATACCCAAAGCTTGTAAATTATCCTCTGCTCCATATAGCCAAAGAGAGAAAAGAAATAATCCTGCAGAAAAATATATCCAGTAGTAATAAAAATTTGTAAACATTTTTTCTTTTACGATTATAAAATCAATTAAAAGTATTGAAATAATAGCAGGGAAAATTGTAATAAAAAAAACTATAATCCAATCCTCTTTTAACTCTGCTCTTAAATTATATCCACCTTTTATAATTAAAAAACATGCCAGGGCGAAAAAAAATAACCACCCACAAAAAAAATACAGCAAATATTTCCACCATTTTTTCCCCTTCCTTTCACCCTCTTCTATGTTCATAAGTTTAAAATTTTTATATCTTTTAATTGAATTAGATTTGCAAATATCGCCACCTCTCAGGAGAGATAAAATCTGAATAACCAATTTCTTCATCATACAACAAATATAATTCTTCCTTAGCTCTTGTAATTGCAACATAAAATAATCGCCGCTCTTCTTCTAGCACTTTTAACATATTGACCCCAAGCAAGTCCATAAGCTCATTATCTGGATGAATTTTAGGAAATTTTTTGCGATTTGCATCAACAACAATAACTACTTCCTTTTCTTTGCCTTTAAAACTATGCACAGTTGAGCAAATAATATGCTGCTGAGGACACCATGTTAGAATTACCTTCGTAAATCGTGATATTTCTACACCATAAAGACTATTAGTACGAAATAGTAAGCAAATATCTTTATTGCCTATATTCCTTGCAATGGCTTCTACTGTTTTAAGATATCGACTAATCTCTAATGGGGTTTTCTTAGCTTTATCTTGCAAACCAACGAGCGACCGTGCCGCTAATCTATATTTTTTATCATTATTAAATTCTTTTATATAGTCTTGATTTGATCTTAATTCCACTCTGAGCAATTTGGAAAGATATATGGCGCCATTTGATTTATTTTTTTCTGGTTCTCCGCTAGGGCCACGACCATCCATTAATAAATTAGCATGCCGAACAATGTCCCCACCACTCCGATAATTTGTTAGGAGTGATATTCTGCGCCCACCGATAAAATATTTTCTTTCAAAATTTTCAAAATATTCTAAATCTGATCCAGCAAAACCATTAATTGCCTGCCAGTCGTCGCCGACACAAAAAAGAGAAACTGGCAAGCTTACATTCCTAATTTCATCAATAAGCCTATAAAAAAGCTCTGAAAAATCTTGATACTCATCAATGAGAATATATTTTATATTCGCAATCTCTACTTCTCCGTATTTTGATACTATCTTGCATTTTCCACCCTCATTTTTTATTTTATTAATTGCATCAACAAAAAGACCATCAAAATCGGTGCAGGATTGTTTTATTAATTGGTCACAATACTCTCGGTAAACACGAGAAACAATTTTTAAAAAATATTCGTTTCGTGAACTTAAATCGCCATTCTTCTTTTCAATTTCAGCTTTTTCTCTAATCTTATCTGGATCGTAGGATAATTTTTGAGCTTTATTAATAAATTGAGTAATTTGAAAAACTAACTTTTTTTTTCGCCTTTCCATTCTAGGTATTTTAGATAATATCTCTTTTATACCCAATCTATTCTCTGAAATATCAAAACCTAATTTAATCAGCTTTCGTCGAATAATATTTTCAAACTCAAATCGCTCAGATTCTTCATCCCTAAAATTATTAACCGCGATTTGATCAAAATGATCTTGTGAAATCTCAATAAACGCGATTTTTTTACCTTGGAATAATTGTCTTTTATTCTTAGCTTCGTCCAAATAATCTTGTGCTTCTTTTTCCGTTTCAAAAAAACCAGGAAATCCCTTATTTTTTTCTGTAAAACCAAAGTACTCTATTACGGCCTGTAGTTTTTCTTTTTTCTCATCATCAGAAAAAAATAATGAAAAGTCTGGCGAATATGCACGAGCACTTTTAATAAAATCCTTTATATTATGTTCGTAAACATATTCAAGCTCTTTTCCATTTTTGGAAATTCTATGTTCAAATAAAAAATCGGCAATATATTTTTCGCCTTTAGATTTTACAAATTCCCCCGCAATAGTTGTTTGTTGCAAATTCCTCAAATAAAAATAGTAGTCCTTATCATCCCGAAACGCTCCTCTCATTTTTTCTGAAACAGTTTTTAAGAAATAATAAAATAATTTCTCTATAATACCATTCTCTCTTTCTTCAACATTATTAAAGCATTCCTGCATAAAATCAATTTGGAGTTTCTTGTCTTGTCCACGACAATCATTTTCGGTGCCAATAATTTTTTCTCCATCCAAAAGATTCTTATTTGAATTTGCAATGCGACGCGCCAAGGCATGAAAGGTAAGCGTATTTGACTTTGTCGCAAATCCCTTTCCACAATATTTCTCTATGCGATCACGAAATTCATCAGCTGCTTTGTTATTAAAAGCAAGCACTAAAATCTCATTGGGTTTTGCTTTGTAATATTTAATTAGTTGCCTTACTCGTAATGCCACCACTGTTGTTTTTCCAGAACCAGCACGAGCTTGAACAAGAATATTTTTGCCTGTTGCTGAAAGCACAGTTGCTTTTTCATCATCGAAATATCCTTCCTTTTCTCCAATCTTTCTTTCTAAATTTAGTAAATCTGCCTTAACAAACTTTAATTTTATTTTTTCATATTCTTTGAGTAGCTCACTAGATTGCTTTCCTAGTACAAACCAATCGGCTTCAAAGTAATTATCTTTGTCTAAAAAAGATAGTGCAGGCGCAAGATCTTTTAGAACTACTTCCATTCTGCTTTTCTCCAATATTTCCTCTTTCTTTATCTTCTCTCGTTCTTCCTTGTCGATACACATTTCACAAACACCTTTCCTAAAAGATCTATCAGGCTGAAGGTTTCCATATTCGTGACATCTAATACAATTACCCCTAATAAGCATGTGTTTTTAATTATTTTTAATATTCTCCATCACCAAATCCCAATCCAGATGCAATATCATCATAGCAACGCAAGTGCATAAGATAAGGTTCATAATCATCATAATTAGTAATCGCCTTCATTTTTTCCCTGTGCCTTTTTAAAATATTATCTTTCAATCCGGCGTGGGTTATAGAACTAATTGATATTCTCCCATTTTCCAATATACTACGGTCGCAGTGAAAACAAAGTTTCAAAATATTTTTTTTATTATCCATAAATATTATTAAAATAAATTACAATAATTTTATCATACCAAAGTCCCAATTTTATTTCCGATCCCGAAAATATTTCTGAAAAGAAATTATTATAACTGAAAGAAAAATAGAAAAGAATAAACCTGCAAAAATTGAAGTTACCAATTCGTCATCAATCACAAAAATTATGAGTGATATAAGAAGAAAACTAATTACTGTATAGCAAAAAAAGGACTTTCTAAGTTTTTTATTAATAATTTTGATCCTTTCTTTAGAAATTTTTTCATTCTGGTCTAAATTATCATCCTCTTCTTTTTTTCGGTCTGGATCAATATGCATTGCCCACCCTATAAAAAGAAAAATAATTAAAACTGACTTAATCAAAAACATTCCAAGGTCTAAATCAATTGAATTAAAAAACAGTTTGTAAGTTGCAAAAATTCCAACAGCAATAGCAACGCCAAAAGCTAAATAAGAGAGACATTTTTTAGATCTATAACCAAAAATTTTCATATTTTTAATTTATTTTTATACATCAAATATACCCCCAAGCAAGGCTTTTGGCAAATAAAAAAACTGCCCAAAAAGCAGTGCATAAATCCTTGAATTTATACCTCTTCAATTCTAATCTCCTGCTCTTACTTTCCTAAAGCCGAGCTTTAGGAAAGTTTATTGATTAATTTTTAATTTCCATTCATTGACAAAGAAACTTTCTCCATACACAATGACTTTATAGGCTTTATAGACTTTATGAACTTTCTAACTTTTAACTAAATTCTTATGTCGCTAAAAATTGGAATTGTTGGACTGCCTAATGTTGGAAAATCTACACTTTTTAAGGCTCTTACCAAAAATCCGGTAGATATTCAGAATTATCCTTTTTGCACCATCGAACCTAATGTTGGAATTGTAAAAGTGCCTGATATTCGTTTGGAAAAACTCGCCGAGATGTCCCATAGCGCCAAAATTATTCCGACCGTTATCGAATTTGTCGATATTGCCGGCTTGGTCAAGGGTGCTTCTACGGGTGAAGGACTCGGAAATAAATTTCTGGCGACTATTCGCGAAGTGGATTCGATTGTCCAAGTGGTTCGAGTTTTTCAAAATGACAAAATTATTCATGTGCACAATATTATTGATCCGGAAAATGATATTGAGATAATCAACGCTGAACTAATTATCGCCGATTTAGAAACAGTCAAAAAAGTCCGCACAAGAATTGAAAAAGATGCTCGTGGAAACAAAAAAGGAGCCGACATTCAATTAACCGTTTTGCAAAAAATCCAAAAAAATTTAGAAGAAGGCCGTCTAGCCAATGAAACTAATTTAGATTTATCCGAAGAGAATGCCGAAATTATCGTCCGCGAACTTTCTCTGCTCACAATGAAACCTTTTCTTTATGCTTTTAACACCGACAACATCAGCCAAAAATTATCGCCTGTCTTAGAAAATAAAAATCATATAAAATTAGATATCAAAATCGAAGAAGAACTTTTGGAAATGTCGGAAGATGAAGCAAATGAACTTGGAATAAAATCTAATTTAGATGAATTGATAATCAAGGCGTATGAAATTTTAGGCCTGATCACTTTTCTCACAACGGGAACCGATGAAACTCGCGCTTGGACGATCCGAAAAAATTCCACCGCGCCAATTGCCGGCACCGCCATTCATAATGATTTCAAAGATAAATTTATTCGCGCCGAAGTTATCCAATGGGATGAACTTTTGAAAGCTGGCTCTTGGGCCAAAGCTCGTGAAATCGGCAAACTACGCACGGAAGGCAAAGAATACATAGTAAATGATGGCGATGTAATAGAATTCAAAATTTAGTTTTTACGAAATACGAAACAATTAAGTTCCCTTTTCGTACTTTAGTATTTCGCTTATTTCGCCCGCCTCGCGTCGACAAGCGGTCTCCGCGAGTCGAGGCGGGTATTTCGTAAAGCCCTTGACTTAAACTAAATTTATTGCTAACCTATAATCAATCAAAAAAGTCCAATAGTTTTCTCGCTTGTCCCGCCATAGCTTTAGCGAAGGCGGACCCCGATGAGATAAGAAAACTACCATCCGTCAAGGACTTTCTTTGAACGGATTTAATTTAATTCATTTTAACATATTAACATTTTAGCATTTTAACAAATGCTAATAACTTTTTGTTAATATGCTAACATGCTAAAATGACAATATGACCTATGAAATTTTCTATCTAGTCGGCGCTTCGAAAGAAAACGAGCTAGAAAACATTAAGTCTGAAGTGGAAAAAATCGTAAAAGATGCTGGTGGAGAGTTTCTGGAAAAAGAAACGCTAGAAAAAAGAAAACTTTCTTACACTGTCGGCAAAGAAAATCACGGAATCTACATTGCCCGCCGATTCAATCTGGAAGATACTCAAAATCTAAAAGAAATTACCGCCAAATTTAATCTTAACACTAATATTGCCAGATTTATTTTGAGCAAAGCACAAGACTTGCCAGAACTCAAAACTAAAAACGAAAGAATGGAGGATTTGACCAAAAAAGAAACTGTTCAAAAAAACAAAGCCAAAAAAAAGGAAATTATAGAAAAAAAGGCTGGAATAAAAGAAACTCCCGAAGTTAGTCTCGAAAAAAATTCCGAAAAAACCCAGCCAGAATCTCCAAAAAATGACGACCTTGATAAAAAGTTAGAAGAAATACTTAATATTTAACAATTACGAACTACGAAATAAGCGAAATACGAAACATTAAAACTCCTCTTTCGTACTTTCGTATTTAGTATTAATTTCGTATTTCGTAAAACTATTATGAATGTCAACAAAGTTATTTTAGTCGGACGACTCACGCGCGATCCAGAAGTGAGAAATACTCCCTCTGGACAAACAGTGGCTTCGATTGGTCTTGCGACAGGACACACTTGGAAAGATAAAAATGGTCAAAAACAAGAACGCACTGAATTTCACAATATCGTTCTTTGGGGAAGACTGGGAGAAATTGCTGGACAATATCTAATTAAAGGCCAAGAAGCCTACATTGAAGGCAGACTTCAAACCACAAAATTTACCGATAAAAGTGGGGTTGATCGTTATAAAACAGAAATCATAGCAGAAAATATGCAACTTGGTTCAAAGCCAAGAAGTGCCTATGGAGCAACTCCTTCTTCTTATAACAATCCTGCTCCAGCTCCAGCCAAGCCAACCCCAACTAGTCAAGAAGCACCCGCTGAAGAAATTCCCACTATCAACTTAGACGAGGAAGAGAATGAAGTAAAAATTGAAGATGTACCCTTTTAACAATTACGAACTACGAAATAAGCGAAATACGAAACAACTAAATTCCCCTTTCGTACTTTCGTATTTAGTATTAATTTCGTATTTCGTAAAACTATAATTATGGAAACACAACAAACTGAAAAAAAATTATGCTATTTTTGCCAGAACAAGATTGAAAAAATTGATTTCAAGGACGCTTATCTTTTGCGTCGTTTTATGAATTCACAAGGAAAAATTTATCCGCCTAAACGACACGGCACTTGCACCCATCATCAAAGAACTTTAGCTAACGCCATAAAAAAAGCCAGAACAATGGCGCTAGTGCCTTTTGTCGCACGGTAAATCATTCTATCATATTAACATTTTAGCATTTTAGCATGCTTAATTTGTTTTTTTTGTTAATATGTTAAAATGTTAATATGCTTTTATGTTAAATATTTCAGACATCAAAACCGGAACTAATATTATTCTAAATGATATTCCTTATATCGTGCTTTATCATGAGCATTCTAAAACGGGACGGGCCGGATCAGTGCTTCGCACAAAACTTAAAAATCTTGCCAATGGAACAGTATTAGAAAAAACTTTTCAAGGCGCCGAATCAGTCGAGGAAGCTGACATTTCTAAAACCAAAGCTCAATACACCTACAAAGAAAATGACAATTATAATTTTATGGACAATGAATCCTATGAGCAATTTACTCTTTCCAAAAGTGCTTTGGGAGACAATATCAATTATTTAAAAGAAGGCACGGAAGTTTCAATTTTGAATTGGAGTGGCAATCCGATCAACATTGAGCTACCGGTAAAAATAACTTTGAAAGTTATCGAAGCTCCCCCAGGAATAAAAGGCAACACTGTTTCCACCGGCGGAAAAGTTGTGACAGTTGAAACGGGCTTGAAAGTTTCCACTCCACTTTTCATCAAAGAGGGTGACGAAATTATCATCAACACTGAACGAGGCGAGTATGTTTCCCGCGCCTAAATAAAAAATCTGAATTCTTAAAATTCAGATTTTTTTTATTTGAAGTTTTTATCCGCTTTTTATATCAAACCAACCGTGTTAAAAAGCGTGATAGTGAGAACTGGCACTAAAGCCACGAGCACGGCAAAATTCATTTCCTCTGCTTCTTGTTCTTGTACCTCCCTAATTTTACATTGGGGGCAGTCGCATTTTTCTTTTTCCATATTTTTGTTTTTTTTAATAATTAGTTCACCCTGTTGAATAATTTTTCCGGAGGAAAAATAATTTTGCTCTGCAAAATTTATTCAACAGGGTAAAAATAAAAAAAGCGGCATTCACCCGCTTTCTCATTACCTATCTATTATACATCATCTTTCGACAAAAGTCAAGTTAAATCGCGATATTTAGAAAAGCGTTGATGGCGGTGCCAAGGAAGATGCGAAGAGGCGTAGAAAAAAAGAAAATAAAAAACAAAAGCAGGGCAAAGCCAAATTGTTCGAGCATGGCTTGTATTTCAATTCTAACAGGAAATAAAGTGAACAATATCTTGGAACCATCTAGTGGTGGGATGGGAATCAAATTGAAAAAAGCCAAGAAGACATTAATAATTACAATAATACTTAGAATTTCATAAAATATCGTACTCACTGATCCGGAAATTAGTTCAGAAACCGTTGACCATTCATTAACATTTTCAATAATATCTTTTTTAAGATATATAGGGAGAGCGATAAATCTGGCCAAAAGTGCAGCAAAAAGTGCTACTATTAAATTTATTCCCGGTCCAGCAAGCGCCACTAACATTGGTCCCCATTTCTGATTCTTGAGATTATAAGGGTTATATGGCACAGGCTTGGCCCAGCCAAAAGCAAAGCCAAAAGAAAGATACATAAAGAGTGGCGCAAAAAATGAACCCACCATATCCAAATGCTTCAAAGGGTTAGCTGTAAGCCGACCAGCATATTTAGCTGTCGTATCGCCAAGCCTAAGCGCTGCCAACCCATGTGCCACCTCATGAATAATCACGCTATAAAGCAGAATGGCGATATAGAAAACAATTAGGACAACTTCATTAAGCATAGACTTTTTTTATTATTCGTAGATTCGCATGCATTCGTAGATTCGCATCGCGAACACTTGCTTTTATTACCCTTGTATGCTACATTATATCTTGTAATAAATCAACTCAACCATGTAACACTCAACATGAAACATGAAACAATTTTGTTTCATTTTTGTTTCATGTTATATGTTTCATGATTCATGATTATGTCTAGAATATGCGATGTTTGTGGCCGAGGCTCCCAAGTTGGAAACAAAGTTAGTCATTCCAATATCAAGACTCTTCGAAAATACAAAATCAATCTGCAAACTAAAACTATTGGCAATAAATCGAAAAAAGTCTGCACGAAATGTCTAAAAACAATGGCCAAATAAAAAGCTAGCGTCTAAAAAAATCCCCGAAATATTTTCAGGGATTTTTTGTTTGTCTTGAAAGTATAATTTATTCTAAAATTCCATCCATATTAACATCATAAAGAATTTTTTCTTGTAGATGAGTATAATTTAGGATTTCCGATTTTTCAAACCAAATTGGAATTTCTTTTTCTGCTTCAGATACATTCCCGCTAGCGTGAATTAGATTTCGAATACTTCTTTGATCTAAATCAGACATTTGATAAGTGTCGAGAGTCAAATCGCCTCGAATAGTTCCCACATCAGAAGAAAGTGGTTCCGTGCTTCCAGTAATTTTTCGCACTAATGCTACTGCTTGATTTCCCTGCCAAATCATTGCTACTACGGGACCAGAACTAAGATATTTTGCATTCGCTTCCATAATCGCTTTGCCATTTTCCATATTAGTTGCAAAAGGTGATTGCAAACCTTTTTTTTCATAATTCTCTCTTGCTTTTCTACCAACTTCTTCCAGCCAAGCATCTCCTCCCACTTCATAATAATGCTTTATCGCCATTTCTCTAGTAGGAATTGCCATTTTTATACCAATCAATTTCAACCCGACCCGCTCATACCTTTTGACAATTTCTCCGATTAAACTTCTTTGCACTCCGTCTGGCTTGATAATCACCAGCGTTCTTTCTTTTGATGGATGCTGTTCCATAAAATTATTTTTTAATTATTATTATAAAATAACTGAAGAATTAAAATTTTTGCGAAATTACTGTTTGACCTGCCTCGCCGGCAGGCGGGAAAATTCAAATTTTATCCAAAAATTTCCATTGGTAGCCGTTGATTGAGGGAAATTTTTGTTTATAAAATTTAGAATTTGAGTTCAATTTTGGAAAAATTTTAATTCTTCAGTAACTTGATTATTTTTTATTCTTCCGCTTTTTCTTTTTCTTTTATTTTTTCGTAAATATTTTTAGAAATTTCTTTTACCAATTTAGCGTCAGCTTTGAGTGTAGCCTTGGCCGTTTCGCGTCCGACTCCTAATTTTATCTCGCCAAAATTGTAGGAGTTGCCTTTCTTTTCAATTACTTCGTATTTTACGCCCGTATCCAGCGCATCTCCAGAAGCGCTGATACCTTCATTATACATAATATCAAACTCGGTAGTTTTGAAAGGTGGAGCAACTTTATTTTTAACAATTTTAACTTTCGTTCTGTTGCCTACAATATCTTCACCTTTTTTAATTTGCGCGCTTCTTCTTACTTCGATTCGCACTGAAGCATAAAATTTAAGTGCGTTGCCTCCCGTAGTTGTTTCCGGATTGCCAAACATCACTCCGATTTTCATTCTGATTTGGTTGATGAAAATCACAGTGCAATTTGATCTGGCAATGATAGCCGTGAGTTTTCGCAGAGCCTGCGACATCAGTCGCGCTTGCCGTCCCATATGCGAATCACCCATATCACCTTCAATTTCCGCTTTTGGCACCAGCGCCGCCACGCTATCCACCACGATGATACTAATTTCGCCAGAGCTCACAAGTGTTTCCACAATATCCAACGCTTGCTCGCCATTGTCTGGTTGAGAAATCAAAAGATCGTTAATATTGACTCCGATTCTTTTGGCATACTCTGGATCAAGGGCATGCTCGGCATCGATAAACGCCGCCACACCACCCGCTTTTTGCGCGTTAGCAATGATATGCAAAGTCAAAGTTGTCTTCCCGCTTGATTCCGGTCCATAAATTTCGACCACTCTTCCGCGCGGAATTCCACCGATGCCCAAAGCAATGTCAAGTGAAATTGCTCCCGTTGGAATTGACGCCACATCCACTCTTTTTACATCTCCCAATTTCATAATTACCCCTTCGCCGAATTTTTCCTTAATTCCATCCACCACCGCAATTAATTTTTTGTCATCCTTTTCGTTTGAATCTTTCATAGACTTTTGTTTAATTATTATTTTTTATTCTTTACTAAATACGAAATAAACGAAATACGAAAAATTTTTAGTATTTAGCTTATTTCGTATTTCGTAAAACCTCACTGATATTGTATCACTCCATTACAATTCTGGCAAGTGCTCAGTTTCTGGCGTAAAAATCACTTCCTTAACCGCCCCTGAATTTGGACTAAGTGCTCCCAAATCTTGCCCGTTGAGAATAATGAAAGTTGATTTTCCATTCCCCGAACTTAGCATTATTTTTTCCTGCGCTTTGAAAATTTGCACTGCGCCACTTAACATCGTTCCGCTAAAAACCAACTTGCCATCCGCCTCTGCGCTTATCCAAACTGGTCCAGGTTCAACTTTGATTTCTATTTGAATTTCTTTTTTATTATCTAAATTAGAAATATTTTCATTTTCATCTGCTTCCTGTTTTTGATTCTCTTCTTTTTTTTCATAATTGGAATTAACATTCAAATTTTCAACTGTTTCTTTGTCAAATTTATTTATCGCTCTCACATTTATAATATTGAGTCCGGATTGTAAAGTCAAATTTTCCTTGAATCGACCGTCGTCCCCCACTAAAACCGGCTGGCCATTTACAAAAAGAAGCGCCTCTCGATCTGTTATGCCTTCAATATAAACCGAATCTCCTGCAATCTGACTGTTGTCTTGAGGATTAAAGATAATCAAACTTGGCGCACTGGCAAAAGAATTTATTTCCCGATAGAGCAAAGATAAACTTAAAACAACCAACGCGGAAATTACTAAAATGGCTATTTTTTTAGGCGTAAAAATAAAAGGTGAAATATTTATCGGCTTTCTTTTTTCAGTATTATTTTTTTTATTTTTATTTAAATTTTCTTTGATTTCTTTTTCTCTTTCATAAAGCCGGATGAGAATATTTTCATCCACTCCTAAAAATTCGCCGTAGCTTCGCAAAAATCCTTTTACATAAACATCGGCCGGCAATTTTTCCCAACATCCTTCTTCTAAATATTCCAAATAAGCCGGCTGAATTTTTGTCAGCCGAGAAACTTCACTAAGGGAAACTCTTTTGTCGCTTCTAAGTTTTTTCAATTTTTCCCCCAGTGTCAAAGTTTGAACAGTTTTTTTAGTAAAGCCATTCATAAGGCATTTACGAACTACGAAATAAGCGAAATACGAAAAAATTTATACACATTTTCCGTATTTTATTTTATTTTCGTATTTTCGTATTTCGTATTATTTTCGTAGTTCGTAAAATTATATCTCCCACTTATCCCTTTTCTCCTGATCTTCGATTTTGTCTTCGTAGTTTATATTTTCTTGTTCCTCGACGCCATAAATTTCTCTTGGCTTAGCCCCATCTGATGGTCCAATCACGCCTTTTTCTTCCAAAATATCTAGGATTCTAGCAGCGCGTGCATAGCCGATTCGAAATCTTCTTTGCAAAAATGAAGCACTGGCTTTCTTGCTTTTTTTAATTTCTTCTTCGACTTTCACCAATAATTCGCTATCCTCTCCATTTTCTTCCTCCGCCTTGAATTCTGTAATTTCTTTTTGAAAATTTTCTGTTATTTTTATTTCTTCCTCATCTTCTTTTTTATCCTCTTTGTTTTTATCTTTTATAAAACTCACTACTCTTTTCACTTCCGATTCACTAATGAAAACTCCTTGAATTCTTTTTGGCTTAGGAGAGCTGGCGCTCAAATAAAGCATATCGCCATTACCCAAAAGTTTTTCCGCTCCACCCATATCTAAAATTGTTCGAGAATCAATTTGCGTGGCTACTTGAAAAGCAATTCGGGTAGTAATATTAGCTTTAATGAGTCCTGTGATCACTTCTACTGAAGGGCGTTGAGTCGAAACAATCAGATGAATTCCCACTGCTCGCGCCATCTGGGCAATTCGAACAATCGCCCCTTCCACTTCTTTGCCGTGACTACCCATCAGATCTGCCAATTCATCAATCACAATCACAATGTAGGGTAAATTTTTCAAATCTTCTTCAAAAGTCTCCTTAGTTTCTGGATCAGTCCGTTTTATTTTATAACCTGAATGAAGTTTTTCCCGATATGAATTTATATCTCTTGATCCAGCATCTTGCAATAATCGATACCTTCTTTCCATTTCTCCCACCGCCCATTTCAAAGTGTTAATCACTTTGCTGTTTTCTACAATCACATCCGTAAGTAAATGCGCTATTCCGTTATACAGCGAAAGTTCCACTCTTTTTGGATCAACCATAATAAATTTCAAATCCTCCGGAGAATTTTGATAGAGCAGTGTAGTGATGATTGAATTTATACAAACTGATTTTCCTGTTCCCGTTGCTCCAGCAATCATTAGGTGTGGCATCTTGGACAGATCACCAAAGATGCAATTACCTCCCACATCTTCACCTAGCGCTAAAAGTAAACTTGAAGTTCTTTTTCTAAATTGCGATTCCTCAATCATTTCCCGCAATCGAACCACCAACGCCGTCTTGTTAGGAATTTCAATCCCAATCAGAGATTGCCCTGGAATCGGCGCTTCAATTCTAATTGGATGAGCCGCTAGCGCCAACGACAAATCATTTTGAAGCGCTAAAATTTTAGCAATTTTTACTCCCACTGCCGGACGAAAACTATATTGCGTCACTGATGGTCCTATCTTGACCGTACCTCTCTCGACTTGAATGCCAAAATCGTGGAGAGTTTTTTCAATAATCGCAAAATTATTTTCAATATCACCTCCTTGAGCAGCGCCAAAAGTTTTTTCCAGCATATCAGCTGTTGGATAAGTCCATTTTGACTTGCCTGATTTTTTCGGAAATTTAAATTCTTTGGCAGGAAAATCCATATCTAAAGAACGCCTTTCCATTATTTTTTTTGGAGTGATTTCTGGCGTTATCAATTCCTGCTCCGCCAAAAGTGGAGAAACAAATTGATCGCGTCCTTCCACAAATTCAATCTTGCCAATATTTTTTTCAATTTCCGCTTCTTGCGAAATTTTTTCATCCTTAATTTCCGGCAAGACTTCTGCTTCGTTTTGTTTTATTTCTGCATTATTTTGAGTTTCTATTTCTGTGTTATTCTGCATTTCTTCTGTGTCTTTCTGTTTTCTAAATTTCAAAAAGAAATGCACGATAGAAAAATTGAAAGTCAAAATTATTCCCAACAGAAAAATAGCCAAAAGCACTACCAAACTTCCAGCTTCGCCTAAATATTTTCCTAAAAAATAACTCATTGTGTAACCAAGATATCCTCCACCTTGACCTTGGCTGGCTACTTTTAACATTTCTTCAGTTTTATAAAACCAATGAAAAATTCCCGCGATACTCAAAAGAGACATTGCTAAACCGATAAATTTTGTCACATAAAAAGCTGTTTCCCGACGAAGGAGAAGTACTATTCCGGCAATTATTAGTGAAAGCGGAAAAATAAATTTCACATAGCCGATAGAATAGCCAACCATTCGATTCAAAAATCCTCCAAAAGATCCCGCCCAACCAAAAAACCCCAAAACGGAAAGCACTGCCAAAGCAAAAAGAACCACCGCCAAAGCGCTTCTTTTAGCGTCCCCCTTGAGATTAATCCTTGGCTTTTTCTCTTTAGCACTTTCTTCTGAATTATCCTCTTCGATATTTTTATTTTTCTTATGTCTTCCCATATAAATCTATTCTAGCACAAAATCTGAAAATCAAAAAACGCCTCAGATTTCCCAAGGCGTTTTCTTGCGTTTACAGACCCAAAAATTTCCAATAATTACTTCTATCAATTTTTTCCACCGTAGCGTCATATTTTTCAATAAACTCTTTTGGCGCCTTGAAATTCTTTTTTTCATTCCATTTAAATTCAAAACCGCGAATTTTTCCTCCGCTTTCTTCAATATAGTCAATTTCTTTTTGATCATAAGTTCGCCAAAAATATGAATTTACAAAGTTAAACTCTGCGTCATTATTTTTCTTTCTTTCCAAAATGCAAAAGTTTTCCCAAAGTGCCCCGACATCATTTCTGATATCTAGCGGATTATAATTTTCAATCAAACTATTTCGAATTCCTAGATCATAAAAATATACTTTGATTGATTTGGTGATTTCTTTTCTTAAATTGCGCGAAAAAGCTCTAAGCTTGAAAATTACAAAGGATTGTTCCAAAATGTCAATATACTTTTGCACTGTGAGCCGATCAACTCCCAAGTTAACCGCCAACTCGTTATAGGAAACTTCATTGCCCAATTGAAGAGCCAAAAGTTCCAATAAATTTCTTACTAAACTGGATTTTTTCAATCCTTCGAAGCTCAATACATCTTTATATAAGTATTTAGAGGAAATTTCTTGAAGCCGTTCTATTGATTCATTTTCTCCCAAAGAAAGTATTTCCGGATAACTACCAAATCTCAATAAATTTTCCAGCTTAGCTTCAACAGAAAACAAATTTTCTTGTTGATTTATTTCTTGAAGCGAAATAGGATAAAGTATGAAAGTAAAAGTTCTGCCTGTCATCGGTTCGGAAATTTTTTGCGCCAAATCAAAACTGGACGAGCCGGTGGCAATAATTTGTATTTCGGGATAGGTATCAACTATGATTTTCAAGATTTTCCCAATATTAGGAATGTTTTGCGCTTCATCCAACAAAATAATTTTATAGTTTCCCAGAAATTTTTTCAATTTTTCCGCTTCTGGTTCTGAAAGTCCTTTTTGAACAGATAACAGTTCGCAATTAAAATATGTGCCATCTTCGCCATAATCTGCTAATATTTTTTTAGCTAATGTCGTTTTTCCCACTTGCCTAGCTCCATATATAATGATCAATTTACCCTTGAATAAGCGCTCTTTTATTTGTTTTTCTATTAATCTTGGGATGTAATTCATAAAATTAGTATAAATTATAGGATTATATTCCTAATATTATACCAAATTTTGATATTTGTCAAGCGCCGTCCAGATTTCCTAAAGCGAAGCTTTAGGATGAATAATTCATAAAATTAGTATAAATTATGCGATTACATTCTCAATTTTAAGCTGAATTTTGATATTTGTCGGTGCAATTTTTTAGCATAGAATATAGAATCTAAATTTCCTAAAGCGAAGCTTTAGGAAAAATATAGTATTCTTCATCCGAAACCCTTACTCAAAATAGCTACTTTCCCGCCGTTAACCATCTTGCTTCTTCCTCCTTAAATTTACTCGCCTGGTAGGATTGATTGAATTCAGGCAATTGTTTACTTCTTTCAACCCAAACCTTTCTTTTTTGCGTTTCAACAAGAATCACCGTTTCAGACCCAACATTATTATTTGGCCCTGTTAAAACTTTAGGATCAAATCCTAGTGTTTCTTGAATAATTTTACTAAGTTTCTCAATTGATTGTTGATAGTGTCGATGCTGATAATCTCCTTCTTTTTCTTTAGCGCTAGGATTAAAATTTCCTCCTAAGATTAAAACCTCGACAGTGTCTCCTTGCGAGCATGTTTTTAATTCTTCCAAAGATTTACTTAATTCTCGTGAAAAAAATTCCACTTCATCACTATTCCCATCAATAAAATATTCTGGATTTTGATGACTTAAGAATGATATGTCCTTATTTGTGTCTTTATCTCTACCTATCGCTACTACTGCTGTACAATTTAAATAACGATCAGAGTACCAGTCTCTTTCGTCAATAGGTGAGATCAAATATGATCCGTAACCTGCGGTCTTAAAACCTTTTTCTTTCAGTGCGTCCAAATCCCCATTTTCAAAATCAACATTATTAGCATCGCCTTCGTTTTGTTCTCGCAAATCTTCTAATTCTTCATTTTCAATAGCAAAGTCTGCTATTTCTTTGCCTATTGGCGTAATATCTTCACGAAGATGTACTTTTTCCTGAATATTTTTTTTATTCTCTAATTTAAATTCTGGAAATCCTAATTCTGACATAATTTAGCGATTTAATAATTAGTCAACTGTTTTAATTGTATGCAATCACATCCAAAAGTCAAGAAACGCATTTGGACTTTCCCAGAGAGCTTTTTATTTTATAAAAAATTTATATCTTCAAATCCGAATATTCCCGCAAAGTTTTCAGTGTTGCTTGCACTGTTTCGTTTTCGGTGTTAAGCAATTTCACATTTTTGAATTTTTCAGCGATTTCAAAAAGCACTTCCTTTGCCCAAGAAGGAGTAAGTGCTTTTACTAAAGTCAAAATCAAAAAATTATTTCCGATTTACAATATTAAATCCAATCATCACCGCATCACAAATAAAATCTTCCAGCTGAGTGACATCATTTTTGAGTTGCGCTGTGCGAAGATAAGTATAATACAAACGCTTGTTTTCTTGTTTTATCACTGCCGGAGCAATATTGCTTTTTATAAGCATCACTGATAAAATCAATCTTCCAATTCGTCCGTTGCCATCAGAGAATGGGTGAATCTGTTCAAATCTAGCGTGAATATTTGAAATATGACTGATTATATCTTTTTGTTTTTTGCTTATATCTACAAAAATTTCTTCCATTAATTTTGGAATCTTGAGATAGTTCGCCGTTGGCACATTCGAGCCGACAATTCTCACTCCATGACGACGATAAATTCCCGCATCGTCTCTAATTCCGTTCATCAAGATACTATGTAATTTTAAAACTAAATCTTCGTCAATCTTTTTCACATTTTTCATTTGAATGAAAAGATATTTTAAAGCTGTTTGATGGTTTTTAACCTCAAGCTGTTCCACCAAGCTTTTGTCCGGTATAGCTCTATCATTAAACATAATATCGGCAGTTTCATCTTCTGATAGTGTTGATCCTTCTATTTTATTGGAATTATAAGTAAGAGAAAGCATAAATTGATCACGAATGTCTGGATTTTTCAAGATAGTTCCCAAAATATTTTTATGCTTTGCTGATTCCTTAATAATTAATTCTTTTTTAGCCAACAAAACAGTTTCGGGAATTTTTTTCTGCCCAGTATACTCAAGATACATTGCATCAATAGCCGTTTCCTGTTTTTTTCTTGGCTGGGATTTTTCAGTCCACCAATTATTGAACGCCACAAAAGAAACGCCTATTTTATCGGCCATTTTGGTCTGAGTGAGACCTGACAACTCTTGGATTATTTTTAGTTTATCCTTAGTATTCATAAAGCTATTATACTAAACTTTATAAAGTTTGTCAATATTTTGTATTTTTATAAAGTTTCAAAAAACACCCCAGATTTTCCAAGGCGTTTTTTGTATTCAAAGATAAAAAATTTAAAGAATTATCCCAATAGCATAACGAGGTTATGCTATTGGGGGACGGAATTAACGAATTACTTTCCCTCCAGCAATGCTGAGAGATTTTGCCTTAAAAATGTCATGCTCTCTTAGCGCATTTACAAGGAGAAAAGAGGTTTCTTCTGAAAAGGGTTCAAGCATATTACCCGATTCAACATTTACAACCTCTAAATGAGTACACGCTTTTTCGTCTTTTATGTTACTTTTAACGGTCATCTGTCACTCTCCTTTTTTATGAGTTTTTAAATTAAAAACCTAAAAGCTATTTTCTATATCCCGTCCCGGCAGGAATCAATTTTCCGATGATCACATTTTCTTTGAGACCGCGGAGTTTATCTTGTTTGCCTTGCGAGGCAGCGTTAATGAGAACGCGAGCCGTTTCTTGGAAAGAAGCAGCCGAAAGGAAACTGTCAGTCGAAAGCGCTACCTTAGTAATGCCTAAAAGCATCTTATCGCCAATAGCTTTTTCTCCATCAGTTTTTTTGATTTCTTCGTTAGCTTCCGAAAATTCATCTTGTTCAATTATATCTCCGACAGAAAAAACGGAATCGCCTTCTTTGATTATCAATATCCGGCTGAACATTTGGCGGACAATCACTTCAATGTGTTTATCATTGATACCTTCACCCTGCGCCGCATAAACTTCCTGAATTTCGCGAATGATATAGCGGTACACTTCTTCCCAGCCCATTGTCTTGTAAAGTTTTTTGAGATCAATATGTCCTTCAGACAATTGAGAACCTTTGCCCACCAATTCTCCTTCGGAAATTTTGAGCGTACTGCCGGAAGGTATTTGATATTCCTTGATAGTTTTTTGTTTATCCTGCGCTTCAATTTTAATCACAAAATTTTTATCCAGTTTTTCCACAGAAAGCACTTTACCGTTAACTTCAGAAATAATCGCTTCACCCTTAGGTGGTCTGGCTTCAAAAATTTCTTCCACGCGAGGAAGTCCTTGGGTAATGTCAGATCCAGCAATACCTCCAATATGGAAAGTACGCATAGTTAGCTGTGTTCCTGGTTCACCAATGGCTTGCGCTGCCACAATTCCCACTGCTTGTCCGATTTCCACCAAATTTCCTCGTCCCAAATCAGTGCCATAACATTTTTGGCAAACTCCTCGCGAAGTTTTGCAAGTGACTACCGTTCTGATTTTTACTTTAGCAATCGCCAACTTATCAATTTTTTCTCCTTGCTCTTTGGTTATCATATTGCCTTTTTCCGCAATAATTTCTCCCGTCTTAGGATCGAGCAAATCTTCTGTAAGTACTCGACCAATTATTCGGCTGGCAAAACCTTGACCAATTCTGTCTGAATCTTCTCGGAAAAGATAAGCTCCGATTTTATCTTTACAATCTTCTTCTCGAACGATAATATCTTGCGCCACATCTACTAGTCTTCGAGTTAGATATCCAGCTGTAGCTGTTCGAAGGGCCGTGTCCGCCATACCTTTTCTCGCTCCGTGAGTAGAGATAAAATATTCCAAAACATTCAAGCCTTCCTTGAAACAACTCTTAACCGGCAGTTCAATAGTTTCTCCCGTTGGTCCCGCCATCAGTCCCTTCATTCCCGCCATCTGCACTACCACTGATTCAGAACCTCTGGCTTTAGAATAAACCATAGAATAAACTGGACCTTCCTTATCAATAGAAGCGCGAACCGCATCGGTAATTTGATTTTTAGCGTCATTCCAAATTTCAATCACTTTATTTTTTCTTTCCTCTTCAGTCAAAAGCCCCATATTGTATTGCTTTTTGATTATTTCCACTTTTTCTTCGCCTTTTTTTATTATCTCTTTTTTATTTTCCGGAATCACCAAATCATCCATTCCCCAACTGATTCCTGATTTAGTAACAGAGCTAAATCCTAAATCTTTTATCTTATCCACAAAAATAGCCGCCGCTTCACGCCCGCAAACTTCCAAAACTTTCGCCACTAAAAGTTTCAATTCTTTTTTGGTCATTTCCTGATTGATAAAACCAATTTCTTTAGGAATAATCAAATTTAATTTTATCCTTCCCACCGAGGTTTCTAGCATTTCTTTTTCATGTCTGACCTTTATCTTGGCTCGTACATCCACTTGTCCAAGTTCATTGGCTAAAATCGCTTCATCAAAATTGGAAAATATTTTCCCTTCGCCTTTAGTACCGGAAACTATATGCGTAATATAATAACAACCTAAAACCATATCCAAAGTCGGCGTGGTAATCGGTTCTCCACTGGCTGGCTTCAAAAGATTTTGTGAAGAAAGCATCAAATTTTTTGATTCCCAGCGCGCTTTGTCAGTAAGAGGAACATGCACCGCCATCTGGTCACCATCGAAGTCAGCGTTGAAAGCACTGCAAACCATCGGATGAATTTGGATGGCTTTTCCTTCAATCAAAATTGGTTGAAAAGCTTGAATAGAAAGCCGATGCAAGGTTGGAGCACGATTCAAAAGCACATAATGATGAGAAATTATTTCGTCTAGTATATCATAGGCCTCTTCCATTTCTCCTTCCACCATTTTTCCGGCGCTTCTAACATTGTAAGCCAATTCTCTTTCGATTAGTTTATTGATAATAAATGGTTTGAAAAGTTCCAAAGCCATTTTTTTCGGCAATCCACATTGGTGCAATTTCAAAGTCGGACCAACCACAATCACGCTTCGTCCGGAATAATCTACTCGTTTTCCCAAAAGATTCTGACGGAATCGTCCTTGCTTGCCTTTGAGAGTATCCGCTAAAGATCGAAGAGGTCTTCTTTGACCGGTCGAAGCTGCCACGCTCACTTGAGAACGCCTAGCGCTATTGTCAAAAAGAGCATCTACTGCTTCTTGAAGCATTCTTTTTTCGTTTCGCGTGATCACTTCCGGCGCCCCAATTTCAATCAATTTTTTCAAACGATTATTGCGGTTGATGATTCTTCGATATAAATCATTTAGATCACTTGTCGCATAGCGTCCACCATCCAAAGCCACCATTGGACGAAGGTCCGGTGGAATTACCGGAATAATTGTTGGAAGCATCCATTCCAATTGCATCCCGGCTTTCAAAAATCCTTGAAAAAGTTTTATCCTTTTAAGTATTTTCGTTTTGTCTTGATTTTCATCTTCTTGCAAACTTTTTTTAAGTTTTTCTATTTCTTGTTTCACATCCATCCCGCAAAGAATATTTCTAATCGCTTCTGCTCCAATTGAAGCAGAAAAAACTTGCGCGTATTTTGTGGACAAATTGAAATAATCTATTTCGGAAATTATTTGTAGTTTATGTAAATTTTTCAATTCCTCTTTGGAAGAACGGTAAATATTTTTCAATTCTTCCTGCTTTTCCAAACCTTCTTTGGTATCAGCCGAGAAATTTTTCACTATTTCTTTTTGTTTATTTTTAAATTCTTGATCAAGTTGCATCAATGTTTTTTCTCTTTCATTTTCATCCACATTCAAAACAATATAGCTGGAAAAATAAACGATCTTTTCCAAATCTTGCACCCCCATACCTAGCGCCAAACCAATTTTAGAAGGCACTCCACGCAAAAACCAAATGTGCGAAACTGGCACAGCAAGTTTGATATGTCCCATTCTTTCTCTTCGAACAATCGAACGAGTGACTTCCACTCCGCACTTGTCGCACACAATTCCTTTATAGCGAATTCGTTTATATTTTCCGCAATAACATTCCCAGTCTTTAGAAGGTCCGAAAATCTTTTCATCGAAAAGCCCCTCGCGTTCATAGCGTTGAGTTCGATAATTTATCGTTTCTGGCTTGGTGACTTCGCCATGCGACCAATCCAAAAAATTTTCCGGACTGGCAATAGAAAGTCTTACACTTTGAAAGTCACTTATTTTGGTGGTAGAAAATGAATCCATAAAAAAATAGAAAATAGTTAAATAGAAAATAGAAATTTGTTCAGGAAAATAGAGGTTGGAAATTAGTAAAGTTTATCTTTTCTATTTTCTATTTTCCAATTTCCTAAACTATTTTCTTCTTTCTTCTTAACTTATTTCAAAAAATTATTTTAAATTTGGTCTATATTTTGTTCTTCTTTTTCTTCCTCGATTTTCTTAGCGCCGATAAGCTCAACATTCATGCCTAAACCTTTAAGTTCACTCACGAGCACATGAAAAGACGCGGGAACATTCGGGCTTTTTATCGTCTCGCCTTTAATAATTGATTCATAAGCTTTACTTCTTCCCATCACATCATCCGATTTTATCGTAAGCATTTCTTGCAAAGTATAAGCCGCACCATAACCTTCCAGCGCCCACACTTCCATTTCTCCAAATCTCTGACCTCCAAATTGCGCCTTTCCACCCAATGGTTGTTGAGTAATCAAAGAATACGGTCCAATGGAACGCATATGAATTTTGTCATCAACTAGATGATGAAGTTTCATAACATACATCACTCCAACGGTGGATTTATTTTCAAATTTTTCTCCTGTTTTTCCGTTGATCAATTGAGCTTTTCCGTCTTTTGGTAATCCGGCTTTTTCCAGCTCTTCTTTGATTTGAATTTCCGTCACACCTTCCAACGCTGGAGTAGCTACTTTATAGCCCAATTTCAAAGCCGCCCAACCAAGATGAGTTTCCAAAATTTGCCCGATATTCATTCTGGAAGCAACACCTAATGGATTGATAATCATATCCACAGGAGTTCCGTCAGAAAGATATGGCATATCTTCCACGGAAGCAACTTTTGAAATCACACCTTTGTTGCCGTGTCGTCCCGCCAATTTATCTCCCACAGAAATTTTCTTAAGTTGAGCCACGCTCACTTGAATTTGAGAAATTACTCCCGTCGCCAATTTGTCACCTTGTTCACGAGAAAATATTTTTATATCCACAACTTTTCCATATTCTCCGTGTGGCAAATAGAGTGAACTGTCTTTCACATCACGAGATTTTTCTCCAAAAATTGCCCGCAATAATCTTTCTTCACTCGTCAAATCACCTTCACCTTTTGGAGAAATTTTTCCGACTAAAATATCGCTAGAAGAAACTTCCGCGCCAATTCGAATTATTCCCGTTTCATCCAAATTTTTCAGTCGCTCTTCTCCAATGTTTGGAATATCGCGCGTAATAATTTCCGGTCCAAGTTTAGTATCTCGCACATCAATAGAAAAATCTTCAATATGAATCGAACTATAGCGATCGTCTTCCACTAATTTTTGCGAAATTATAATCGCATCTTCATAATTTGATCCTTCCCAAGGAATAAAAGCAACTAAAACATTCTGACCCAAAGATAATTCTCCTTGATCAGTCGAAGCGCCGTCCGCTAAAAGTTGTCCCTTTTTCACCAATTGTCCTTTTTCTACGCGCGGAACTTGGTTCATAGAAGTGAACGCATTGGATTTAACAAAAGTTTGCAAACGATATTCTCTTTTTAAATATGGTTTTTTGGCAAGTACTGGAGCTTCTTCTTTAATAATAATATGGTCGCTATCCACTTCAATCACTTCTCCATCTGCTCTGGCAATCACTACTTGTCCGCTGTCAGCCGCGGCTTTGTCTTCAATTCCAGTTCCGACTAGTGGAGCTTGCGGTTTCACACAAGAAACAGCTTGTCGTTGCATATTCGAACCCATCAAAGCTCGGTTAGCGTCATCATGTTCCAAAAATGGAATAAGCGCCGTCGCTACAGAAATACATTGCTTGGCACTCACATCAATATAGTCCAGTTTTTCCGCTTCAATTTCTGTCGCTTGACCCTTCACTCTTGCTCCAACAATTTCATCTATAATAGTGCCGTCTTTGGAAATATTTATTCCAGCGTGAGCAATATTTTTTCGGTCTTCTTTAGTAGCATTGACATATTCAATTTCTGAACTTATCCAAGGTTTTATTTTTATTGTTTTCTTTTGCTTATTTTTAGAAATTTCTTTGGCAATTTCTTGGCTGATTTCTGTTCCAATTTCAAAATTATTGATTTTTTCGTTTAATATCTTTCCGTTTATTTCCACTTCTTCATTTTTCACTTCATGATAAATTTTAAGATAGGGAGTTTCTAAAAATCCATAAGAATTTATTTTAGTATAAGTTGCCAAATGTCCAACCAGGCCGATATTTGGTCCTTCCGGAGTTTCTACGGGACAAATTCGGCCATAATGAGATGGGTGAACATCGCGCACTTCAAAACCCGCTCGCTCGCGAGTCAATCCTCCCGGACCCATCGCGCTAATTCTTCTTTTATGTTCCAACTCCGCTAACGGATTAACTTGGTCCATAAATTGAGAAAGTTGAGAGCTGGAAAAAAATTCTTTGATCGCGGCAGCAATCGGCCGAGAATTAACTAATTGCCCAGGAACAACTGTCGCGATATCGCAAGTACTCATTCGATCTTTGATATTTCTCGCTGTCCGCGCTATACCTACTCGTAATTTATTTTGCACCAATTCTCCCACTGAACGCACTCTTCTATTTCCAAGATGATCGATATCATCTGCAATAGCGCGAGGATCATTGTTAAGTCTAATAATTTCTTTGATAATTAGGGTAAAATCTTCCAAAGTTAACACTCGATATTTTTCTTCATCCGGCTTGTCCAATTCCAATCTTTGATTGAGACGATATCGTCCCACTCCGCCAAAGTCATATTTTTCAAAACTAAAAAACATTGAATCTACCACTGACTTAGCGTTGGATTCAGTTGCCAAATCTCCCGGTCGAATTCTTTTATAAACTTCTTTATATCCTTCTCCTTGATTTTTAGCCGCGTCTTTGGCAATAGTCGCTTCAGTGAAATTTATTTCTCCTTTATCAATATCTCTAAAAAGTTCCACTATTTGCTTATCCGTAGAATAACCAAAAGCTCGCAATAGTGAAGTGATGGCCACCTTTCTTTTTCTATCTATTTTTACAAAAATTGCTCCGTCTAAATCAGTTTCAATTTCGAGCCAAGCTCCTCGATTAGGAATTATTTTCGCTCCAAAAAGCCTTTTACCTTTGGAATAATTCATTGTGAAAAAAACTCCAGGGCTTCTGATTATCTGACTCACTACCACTCTTTCCACGCCGTTTATAATGAAAGTTCCACGATCAGTCATCAGTGGGAAATCTCCCAAATATATTTCTTGTTCCTTGATTTCTCCAGTTTTTTTGATAGTCAACTGAACCTTGCAACGAAGAGGCGCTTCAAAAGAAATATTTTTATTCTTTGCTGTTACTTCATCATATTTCGGTTCATCTAAATAATAGTCCTTAAAAGAAAGCTCCAAGTCTTTTTCAGTAAAATCCTTAATCGGGTTAACTTCATTTAAAATTTCCTTGAGGCCTTTTTCTAAAAACCAATCATAAGAGTTAAGCTGTGACTCAATCAGGTTCGGCAGAGAAACCATAGAAATTTTTCGGAAAAACTTTCTTTTGGAAAGTGATGACCCGGAGCTGAAAGATTTTTTAACTTCCAATTTCTTTTCTAATTTCGCCATAGAAATAAGGCTCATTCCTGGCTTGTTTCGTTGAATTTCTTGGAAACAAAGCTTTTAAATGAGTTACATTAAAAGTATTAAGTTATTTATTTTTTTATCACCCTAAGTAAAATAAAATGAATTTTCTAACAAAAATATCTCGTGAAAATATTATATATTGAAACAAAAACAATTGCAAGTGCCTTGCAGTCCATTTTCACCCGCTTTTAAATTTTATCTTCCATTTCTATTTGCTACTTTTATCTATATACCTATATTACCAAAAACAAAAAATCTGTCAAGGGGCAGTCTCTTCCAATACAGAATGTCCCCCCAAATGAGTTTCGGTTTCTAACGCAAGATGACCCCCGAAATGAGGGTCACTCGCCTAGATGCTAGCCGATATCTACAATAGTGGCATATGAAA